>Ga0099825_1007081_pt1 | contig 13761 bp, 9 predicted proteins | sample SiratroredBW_FD_76838 | JGI IMG/M metagenome (GOLD analysis project Ga0099825, IMG submission 76838) | Root nodule microbial communities of legume samples collected from California, USA - Siratro red BW | ecosystem: Host-associated > Plants > Roots > Nodule | place: USA: California | collected... | reverse complement strand
CTGCTGAGGGGTTCAGTAGAGGGTGAGTACTGTTGGGAGCAGTGTTGCTTGCGGACTGCAAGTGTTGTGGTGCAGTGGGTTTCTGCACTGGTTACACACTAGCTGAGGGGTTCAGTGAGGTGTGGGTTTACTGCTGGAAGCAGTTTGTAACTTGCTGGGAGCAAGGGTTGTAAACTGATCTTGTGATCTGTTTTAGTGGAAATCTTTGCTAGTTTGCAAAGGACTGGACGTACCCTTGAGGAAGGGTGAACCAGGATAAAAATTATGTGTTCTTGCTTTTCTCCCTACTCTTCTTGATTGCCTTTATTCACTGTTGCCATCTTTAAAATTAATTGGATTAAAATCTGTTAATATTGTTAATCATACTCTGAACATCTGTTTACATAATCAACTGTGATTCTGGATTGTGTTTAATCTACTGGATTGTGTTTAAACATCTTAAATCAGGGTTAAAACGTTTTCACACTGCAAACTATTTTCTGGGTTTAACTTAACTCTGGGTTTAACTCTGATATATTCCGCTGTGCACAATCGATTGTTTACCTGACAGTCCAGAATTACATAGTCAATTGATTGAATAAAGAATTTTCATTCTCTACTTCAAGAACAAATCAGATTTGCAAAAAGCTTTTGAAAGTTCAATTCACCCCCCCTCTTGAACTTGGTCTAAACCTTATTTTACATTTCATTGCTAGTAAATATGGTAAATCAAGATTTTCATTTTCTGACTGGTGTATCGATCTACTCACTTGTTTAAAACTATTAGATTAAATGTTTAGATTGTTTTGTTGCTTGATGGGGATCATTGGTAGGTACAGCAGACTGTTGTAGTTTGTACGTGTTTATGGTTTCATTCTTCTAGATTGTTTTGGTACTTTTGGCATAGATGTCTTGATGGCATGTTGGTGTAGAGAGGCTGAACTTTGAAGCAAGCAGGGGTATGTTTTTGGTTTAGAAGATTGAAGTTGTGTTATGATTAGTTGTTATGCTTATTTATTTGCTTTCAAGATTTTGTGTCACTGGGTTGTATATGTATTTTGGACAGTTGAGCTTATGTGTGTGGTTTTTTTATGTTTTATTGGGTTATGAGAGATGTATAAGGACCTTAGTAGATTTTTTTTGTTTTTATGTTTTGATGGAGGTTCTTGTGGGGGGAATGATTGATCATCCTTTGTGTGTTTGTGTGTGTGTAATTTTGTATACAGGTTGGGGTAACCTTATTACCCCCTATTTATATAATTTTTTATTGTTGATAAAAAAAAAAACTAAAACTCATAAATTGCTTTTGGTTTAAGAAGAAAGAAGATTATGCTTAAAAATAAATGAAATATATTTTCTGCCTTGTCAAAAAGAAGTTGTTGTCAATTAAATACAACCAAAATATATAATACTTTATATATTTCTATCTCAACTTATACATATTTTTTATATACATTTCTATTATCTGATTAACTTCTTTATCAATTAAATTTATGAATTGCTCTTTGACCTTAGTATTGATAAGTACTGTCAACTATTGAGATATTACTTGAGGAGGAGATTAACATTTAATGTTACATGAAACACAATTGATACATATTTATATCAATGCTTGTGACACCATAAGATGAAAATATTTAATTTAAAGATCTCAATAACGAAAAAAGAATTTGCTACAATGTTTTCTTCTAAGCTCTATATAAAGCTATCCTTTAAAGAAGAAGAAAGAGAAGAAAATGATTGCTAGTTCATAGAGTGCTACTAAAATCTTTCTCTGTTTAAAAACTTTGTCAATAACATTGTTATGTTCGTTTAGCAAACTAGAAGAAAGTTTATTCATCAAAAGATTCTAATCCTCTCTAGTAAACGAACCCTTGCAAAGTTTTCTATAACTTCTTTATACAAACTTAGTTTGTTTAGGAATGAGTGATTATACTTGGGTTACTAGTAGAAGTAATTGTGTCTGAAATAATATTTGGTTTGTAACTTGCAGTAGTAGCTTGCATAGTTAAACTCAATCAATTGATTATGATTTGGACATAGTTTGTGCTATTAAACAAACCAATATGAAAGTTAGAACACAAATCTTTCTTTCCTTTACCTACATTCATTGCATATATTATATTGCACTAAGAAAGAACGAGAGCTTTACTAACCGAACTTTAGAAAATATATTTTAGAGATCTTGTGTCAAATAAAACTATTGTTTGACCATGTATTGTCAAACAATACACTATCAAAAGTTTAAAAAGTTTTAAAATACAATTCAACTCTCCCTTATTCAATTTTAACTTATTTTTGTACCAAGAATGAATGATGTTTAATTTTTGAAACTATGTTATATATTTATGATATGATGGTCTAGGCTCCATATTAATCATGGAATGCAGTAAAGGTTTTGATTACCGTTTAACTTTATTCAAGATAGTTAAATCCATAATACTCTTAGTATGATACAATATTAATAAACAATTTAACCTTCAAGTGTAGAGAAGTATGTTTGTTTCTTCCAATGTCCATGGCCGACCAAAATTACCTACCAAACACATTATATAGTTAACAACATAAGCACAATCTACAGATAGTGATTATAATACAAAAGATCTTACTTCTCCACAATTACCGACTAATTTAGAGAAATTACTTTTTATCTTGATTGGAGAACTTGATAGAGGAATTGATTTATTTTGTTTTATATATTTGATTAAGTCTATCATTATTAGATTTAGGGTGTAGGAGAATGATATTTTGGAAAAAGTAAGGTGAATAACAGTGAAAATGTTATGTTAAAAACATAAATTAGAATTTTACAATAGTTATTTGAAATTATTTTTATCCACTTTAAATTAATATTTAACTATTATAATAAATATCATATTTTAAGTCAATCAAAAGTGATGTGTATACAAAAATTGATAAAGTGGATTATTTGTAAAAAGAAATAGTATTGGGTATAAATTTTAAAAATAAGGATTGATTTGTTTACGGATAGTGTTATTTAATTAAAATTAAACAAAAACTTCCATCTTCTTTTTATTTGAAACGACTAAGGGAAATATTTCAAATTGTTATTAATTTTTTAATGAGTGAATTTTTTCAGAAGATACATAACATTCTAATGAAAAACAATTTTTATCTACCATATGATTGAAAAAAATTCAATAGTACCTATATTAAATTAAATCAAATAAATAAATTAGGTTGGCTTAGGATAAAACTTGCCTCCACTTCGAATTTGACTTATACATTCAAGTGATTAGACCTGAATTCGATTCTTTCTTAAATTACTAGGGTTTTGTTTGGTGGACAATTCCTTTGAGAAAAAATTGCTGATAGAACAGTTAGGATTGGATAAAATTAATTAGAAGTTAAGGAGGCGTAATTAACACATTCCAATAATGTGGAGGTACGTCCCAAATTACCTAACAAATTATGAAAGTGGCTTCCCAATTTGTTAAATCCTGTTGGAGCTAAAAGGCCCAACTTAACAAAATAATTGCATTGACCACACTGTCCCCTCCATAATCAAGAGGATTTCCGCAGTGACTCACATCATCGATTAATAATTATTAATTATTCAAATACCATGTTCCTCTAATGGGTTTATTTAATTAATGCTAACTTTTTGTCTTGCATATATTATTATTAGTATATATTATAAATACCCATAATAGCATCTAGATTTCTTTCGACTCGATCTCTCTGCACAATTTATTCCAAAGAAAAACAATCACCCACCACTTGTGACACTGTTTTCTGACACAGACACCATTCCTTCCGCGGCTTCACTTTACCACCAGAACCTCTTCCTCTCTCTGGAATGCCTCACGCGTTATAGATTAAAATAATGTGATCATCTTTTCTTTCGTCTCTTCTCTTCCCACTACAACATCCACCTTTCTTGTCCCAAATCTCCATCTGGGTCATTAGTTTTCGTGCTCACCTTTGTTTTTCAACCTTTAAGACCATTCCTTAGTCAAAGAGTGTAAAAGGGGTTGTTTCCTTTTTACTCTACTCGCTTATTCTGTTTCTTCTGCCACTCATTGCTTCTAAGGGCCTTTTATTCTGATTTATTGGTTTCTTCGCGAGTGCTTCTGAAAAAAATTGGAACTTGGTGCTTTTGGGTACCCAGTTGCGCATTTTTGGTTTGTCCAACCCACAAGTCAAAGCTCCCACTTTTGATATGTTGTAGCCGAAGTCTATGAGCTGTTCCTTTAAGTGCTTAGAGGGCATGTTCTTTTTGCTGACTCTGAGCAATTCTGCTACTTGCTATACTTGTTAGTTCAATATCTTTAGGCGAAGTAGAATGGGATCTGGCAATGAAGTTCACTCAGTTGTGGAGTTCAGTCTGGATGCAAAGTGGCTTATAGATCCCAAGCAACTATTTGTTGGGCCAAAAATTGGGGAAGGTGCCCATGCCAAAGTGTACGAAGGAAAGTAAGTCAACGTTTTTTTTTGTTAAAAAAATTTGGTTCCGTTTTTTGATATCATTAGATTTATGTACAATTTCACATTCACTTTTTCTGTGATCTGTTTGTTTGTAAAAATACATATTTTGCATCGATTATTGGATCGGAATAGAGAATTATTGGATGACTGTGTGCCATCTTCTTGTTTGATTTTCTTATTTTGTAGATATAAAAATCAGAATGTTGCTGTTAAGATTATTAATAAGGGTGAAACCCCAGAACAGATTTCTAGGAGAGAGGCTCGGTTTGGAAGAGAAATTGCAATGTTATCTAGAGTTCAACACAAAAATCTCGTTAAGGTGGGTCTTCCCATAATGAAAGCTTTTCTCTTTGCTGAAGTGTCTTTGTGTATACACTAATTGAGATTGGAAATAGATAGTTACAACATTAACCGGTGCTCAAATTTTATGTATACACACATATATAAACTGGGCAAAGATAAGTCACACAATAACGTATACATTTGTTTGATGCCAGTTTATTGGGGCCTGCAAAGAACCAGTTATGGTTATTGTAACTGAACTTCTGTTAGGGGGAACATTGCGCAAATACCTGTGGGGTATCCGGCCAAACTGCTTGGATATGCGTGTGGCAGTTGGATTTGCTCTTGATATTGCCCGAGCAATGGAATGCTTACACTCTCATGGGATCATTCATCGTGACCTTAAACCTGGTATTTCTATAAGATTATCAAAGTTGCTAGTGTTGTTAAGTTATAGTCAGTAGTTCATAATGGAAAAGATTGGGACTGAGCTAGAGTTTTGTGGAATTTTACATCGTCCATCAGATAATGTTTGCTTGTTAATTCCTCAGGGTTGTTTATCTTGATAATAGCTTTCTATTTTGGTGATGAATAATAGCATAGCATCCTTTCTTCTCTTGCCTGTATTGCGGGTACATAAGAGAAGAGATGCAAATCTTTGATATCGTTACTGATTGTTATCTATTTATTGTTCTACTTGAAGGTTCCATCTGTACTAGTTGTTTTCTATAACAATGTTGTGATAAAAAAGTATAAAATATATTTTTGCTTCCTTTATAATTAAATTTCATCTGTCTTTTAAATTTTAAAAGGTTTACTTTGGTCGTTTAACTCTCAAATTTCAGTTAATTTTACTTTGAAACTGATTGTTTCCAATTTTAGGACACAATTTCGAACCTCTTTTTTATTCATTCAAGATATGAGTGCTTAAATTAGCCTACATAGAAAGTAATATGACTGGAGGAGTGGGCTTAGATTCAGAGGGAAGGCCCAAGGTTTGGAGGGTGTGTGTTGAACAAAGAAGGAAAGAGAGGGGTTGACGTGGCAGTAGTTGCAACAACATTGACAAATGCGTGGAGCCCAATATAGGCTATATGAGGAGGACTGTTATGGAGAGAGGGAAGGATGAGAAAAAGAATAGACATTTCTGTTATGGACAGATGGAAGTAGTCGCTATGTGGGAGCCTAGATTAGTGGCAGTAGGATTTCATTCCCTTTTTATTTTCCGTTTCCACATTAAATAACACATCATGTTCCGATTTCACTGTTTCATTGTTCTTCATTTGGGTCTCTAACATTTGGTCCAGCCTGCCAAATCCTGTGGGAAGAAGAGACATGATTTTTATGGTGACAAAATCAAAAAATGCCACCCAAGAAGGTGGAGACCAAGGTTGCTACACTTGAAACGGAGGTAGAAGGCTTCAAATTCATCCTACAAGCGATGCAGATCAAAGTAGAGGAGAATCAGGAAAGGTTAATCGCCATGGTTAATAAGAAGAAGGAATCAAATGGTAAGGGGACCATGTTGAAGTTACAAGGTGAGAGTCAATGAAGAAGGTGGAGTTGTCAAAAGAAGGTGGAGTTGCCGATGTTTGACAGTGATGACCTTGCCATTTGGATTGTGGGTGCAAAAGTGTATTTCCAACTGTAGGCAACTTATCTAGATGCTAAGGTTAACTTGGGTAAGTTGTGCATGGACGGGTCCACAATTCACTTCTTTAAATCACTTTTTGATGACCACATAGGTCTCAAATGGGAACAACAAAAAGTGAATTATTGGAGCGACATGGACTTAAACGAATAAGATGGATAGAACATAATATCAACTATTGTTCCTATTAGCTAACTCGTACCATGTTCCTTTATCACAAAGGAATTAGCAGTAAGGACCACAAAACAGTTTAAAGAACAAGTCAATTGACTCAGAGAAATTAAATTGCAAGAAAAATGAGGGATGAACAAGACAATATTTAAATTTGGTGAAGGGGATAAAGAAACTTGGCCAACTCCTGGAGATGCCACTTTAGATCCATTGGCAACAATAAAAAGATTATGAACTTTTGGGTAAGAAATAGAGAAAAAATGAAGAACTGTTACTAGAGATATGGTCTGAAGCACCTGAATCAAGAATCAATGGACTCTGACCTTCTATAAATTGAGAAATGTATGGAGAGGATTAACCTTGATTGATTGATTTCTTAGACTTGAACATAAAATTCTTAATACTCTTCGTCAAAAATTTTAGATTCTGATTTATTAGATCTAGACACATGAGCAACCGTCTAGAAAACCAGGCAAGGAAATTTTCTTAGGTATGACCCATTCTCTTGCAATATCAGCAGTGAGGATGTCCACTCCTACCACTATGTCCTTCTCGTATGTTCCGACCTCCTCCTCTTCCACGAGAGATTACCATTCTGGAAGTTTCAATAACTCAGTTTGATTGCCATCTTTCATTAGGTTAGGTACACAAATGAGTCTAGTAATTAAACCATCTATAGAAGGGATTTGATCACTAGCTAGAATTTGATCATGAACATGATAAAAATCTTAATGTAGGCTTCTTAGAATCTAGACCATATAATATCTATTAAGTTTCTTGTGGAGTTCCTCAAATGATTTGGTCACTAGGAATCTTTTAACTTCCTCTCTTGCAATCCTAACCTTTGTATCTGTGAGACCATACCATGGTTGGTCTGTTTGAGAGAAGTTACTCTTTAAGTTGTGTCAAGGAGAAGTTAGATATCATTAACAAAAATTTCTTGTGCATTCTTCCAAAAAGAAAAACATGTTTTGAAGGATCTAAGCATCTCTAAAACATCAAGCTCAATTGATTGTCATAGAAAAACATATAGTTGGAAGTAAATCTTTTGCCATTAGGATTTTTTTGCATTAGGATTAGAGATGAGTTTAGTTTTTAAGTGGTCATGGTATTTTTGACCAAGGAACCATAATCTGACGGAGGCAGACCAAGACAAATAATTCTTCCAATTGAGTCTTGCACTTGTAATGGTTGGAGTAGCTGTAAAGAAAGGAGAACCTATTGAAGCCATTTCAGAGAGGAAGAACACTAGCCAACCCTGAAAAAAAGAGAAGAGAAACCCTGAAACATTACAAATAGCTTGCGTCCCAACACGAAGGTATATCGGTATAGTAAAATAAGGTCAGAAACGAAGACATAAGAGGCCAGTGAGTCAGAAAAAGGTGTTGCCAAGTTGTTCTAACTATAGAAAGGTGCTCAGTGGAGGACAGACACCACAAACGGGACATGCATAGACTGGTGCTTGATTTCGCTTGGATGATTCGTTGGTTGTGCAACCAAGGTTGAGTCATGCTCCTCGAGGCTTAACCATAACGTTTTTGAACAAACCGGTTCAGGTCATGGTGGAGAGTGGCATTGACGACAACGGATAGCAACGGTGACATGGCTGAGAGCAATGGTGACAACTACGAATGATGCTAGAGACAACAAAGAAGACAAAGCTGGATCGTACCTTCTCTAATTCCAACTTGAACAGATAAGATCGATAGCACACAATGTATTCAACTTACACTGTTGTGCTTTTTATTGATGTATATATATAGGATACACAAAGAGGTAACACACTTGCCTAAACCCCTAACCTTAAAGCTAGTACACACAAAAGAAATATTAATAAAATAACATTACAGCTGACTTTAGGATTATAATCATAAGTTAGCACCCCATTACTATGGACCCTTCAAGGTGTTGGAAAGGGTAGGAACAGTGGCGTATAAGCTGCAGTTGCCTGAGACTGCAAAAATACATCTAGTTGTTCATGTGTCTTTCCTATAAAGGGTGATAGGTGACTATAATGTCGAGTTGACACTTCTTTTAGAGGGGCAAGTGATAACACAGTGAGTATGGAGCCTGAAGCAGTGCTGGCTAGAAGAGTAATCAAAAAGCTGGAGACGAGTTCAAGATCAAGAGTCAGTTTCCTCAGCTGGAACTTGAGGACAAGTCTCCTTTTGAGGAAGGGGATATTAATAGGACAGGAGTTAGAGGGAAGGCGAGCCTAAGATTCGGAGGGTTTATGTTAGGAGGAACAAAGAAGGAAAGAGAGTGGCTGACGTGGCAGTAAATGTAACAGAATTAACAAATGCATGAAGAGAAATATAGGGTATATCAGGACGGTTAAGGAGAGAAGGAAGGGGGAGAAAAAGAATAGACATTTCTGTTATGGACTGAGGGCAGTAGCCACTCTGTGGGAGCCTAGATCTTTGGCAATCAGCTTTTATTCCTTCTGTATTTTCCGTTTCAACATTAAATAACACATCATTTTCCGATTTCACTGTTCATTGTTTTTTGTCTCCAACAGAAAGTATGGAACTCAACTAATGTTCAAACCAAAAAAGGTCATGAACATAGTGAATAGCATGAAAAAGTGAGTTCCATGATCAACTAGGAAACTGAAAAATTTAATATCAGATTCTTTTTCGATTACTTGAAAGACTCACTTTTCTCACATTGTCCTCTGTTTATGCCCTTTTTATTTTGATAATTAATCTCATTTCATACTTTCATGTTGGTGAATCTAGTAAGATAAATTTCATTATTTAAATAAATTAAAAATAGGTTCAAAACCGTTCTCCAAATTCAAGAGTTAAAAAGACCAAAATGGATCCTTTGAAAGACCGATCAGAATGAATTTTAGTAAAATGCAAAGGACCAAAAATAAACTTTTAGCGGATGAAAAAGTGTATGCAAAACCTTCATTCTCTTGTAAGGTGCGATGATTTTGGATGGACCATCGGGATGATGAATATATATTGTGGAAAGAAACAGCTTCGTATTTGTATAAAACTGATATTAATATCTATCAACCAATATCTGTATATCCTATGATCAAGTGGAATTCTGATCAAATGTTTTCATCTCAGATAACTTGATCTTAACAGAAGATCATAAAACCGTTAAACTTGCCGATTTTGGTCTAGCCAGAGAAGAGTCCTTAACAGAGATGATGACTGCTGAGACAGGGACATATCGTTGGATGGCTCCAGAAGTACTTCTTAATTGTCAAAATCTAAACAATTTATTAATTTTTCAGTTTAGTGGTCCATGTTAGTAATTTACAATTTCATTCTTGTTTGGTTACAGCTTTACAGCACTGTCACTCTAAGACAAGGGGAGAAGAAGCATTACAACCATAAGGTGGATGCCTACAGTTTTGCTATAGTGTTGTGGGAGCTCATCCATAATAGGTTGCCTTTTGAAGGCATGTCAAATCTACAGGCTGCATATGCAGCTGCATTTAAGGTTGATAACATTCTTTTCATTTGGTGCTTACTATAATTACTTATGCTTAAGGTCATAATATTTGTATAATTTGTTGCCTCTAAGCAACCCGTATCCTATCATAACTAGAAGAGTCAAATTGAAGTTAAATTTACATGGAAAGGCTGATGGAGACAATTTCTTGATGCATGTGGAAATATATTTTCCCTTTTTGAGTTACATTGATACATATTTAGGGACTTGTTTCTATAGAATTTGGGAGAAAAATATGAAGAAAAAATGAAATTAAGTTCTCGCAAGTTAAAATTAGCTTATGCGCATGTTAAAAGTAAAATTTTGGAGAAGCTATATGAAAGAGCTTCTATGTTAGTTCATGCATAAACTAATTTTAACTAGTGAAAAAGTCAATTTAATTTTCGTCTTTTTATTTTGCTTTTATAAAATTCTTATATAGAAGTTTGTTGAGCCAGACCCTTAAACCTTTAATTCGAGGCTTTTGTTCCCACTGTTATATGTTTTCAAAGATTTATATATGGAATGGTCAACATTGGGAGACAATGAAATGCTGTGTTCACAATTCCATGTTTAAATATTTGGAAACAACGTAAAACAAAGTAAAATAAGATTTGATTGTTACTTAACAGAAACGCATTCTTTCAAATCATGCAGATCCTTCATTTTAATTGCCAACGTCAATGGCGTTTACTCTGTCACCATTGCTCTGGTTTGGTTTTGAACTAGTCTTGTTTCTGACGCTGCATTAATATCAGAACTTTGCAATATATAAATTATGTGATTCATCATAGACTAGTGTAATCTTCGAGTGTTTACATTGTTATTTTCAAGATCTTTATCTGAGTACGATCACATTTTGAAATTTGTTTATGATTGAGTATGCTGCTTTTTTTGGTGGAGTTCACTAGGGATTCACGAGAGAAATATTAACTTTACTATTTCAGAATACAAGGCCAAGTGCTGAAGACCTCCCTGAAGAATTAGCTCTGATTGTGACCTCTTGTTGGAAAGAGGATCCAAATGATCGACCCAATTTTAGTCAAATAATACAGATGTTGCTTCGATATCTAGTTACCATTTCACCGACCGATCCGGTTGTTCCAATGCGAATTGCATCATCCAAAAATGCTGTGTTGCCACCAGAATCTCCAGGTACAAGTGCTTTAATGGCTGGAAGAGATGATTGTGGAGAAACCCCAAAAGTTGATATTGAAGGCAGGTCTAAAGGGTGTTTCTTCTGCTTTAATCAGTGTTACTAATGCTCACATAATTGGGGCTGCCCCAGATCACAGTATGCCAATCTGAATAAATCCCTCAAATTGTTACAACTAGAATCTTAACGAGAAAGCTTTTATCCAATAAGTCAGTTTGGTTCACCTTGATTCCATGTTTTTAGTTAACATTGGGTTTACTCACTTCTAACTAATTGGGGTTGAGGTTGCTGAGATGTATTGTTGTACAATATGGTTCATCCAAAGGCCTTTACCTCCTGCTTAATGCTTAATGTATGAAAATGACGGTGGATAATAAATGAAAATGGGGGATCATTTTTCTCCCTGCGTTTATGTGATCCGTTTATTACGTTTGTTTTAGCGACTTTCATTAGAAATTATAACATGAGTTTAGTAGGTGAACTTGATTACTTAATTTTGCCTCTTTCAAGTGGCTCTCTCCAACTTTTTCTTTGTTCTTTTTTTACTCTTTTCTAATATCTTTTGATTGTGTTTAATTATTAAAATAGCATGAATTGAAGGCTTGTATGAGAAGAAATTTTTTACCACCTTTTTATGAGAAAAATAAAAGGCTTTAAAGAAGAAATGAAAGAGCTTGTAGAAAAAGGAAGAAAATTTATAATAGGAGAAAAAGAATTTATAAGAGGAAATAAGAGAAAAAAGTAGGATAAAGAAAGAATAGAAAGAAAGGATAAAGAAAAGAGAGAAAAAAATGAGGATGAAAAGAGAGAAAAAGAGGAGTAAAAGAAGAAAAGATGTTTGAAAAATCCAAAAAAGAAGAGTCTCTTATAACACCACTACAAACATAACTGTAGAAAAATCCTTAAAAGGGGAGTTGCAATACCTTGAACTTTTCTTTTAATTCAAAACACGATTTTAAGTTTTCTCCTAAAAAGTTCAATATAAAAATCACTTTGTCCTATTGTTTCATAACACAAAGTAATGGCAAAAACAAAGTCAAGAAAAAAAATTTATTTCAAAGCAATGACTCAAAGTTTTTCACATAACTATGAAAAATAAGAAATAATACAAGAAGGAAAAGTTGAATTTTATTTTAAAAATTTCATAGTTTTTTTTTATATCACTTGTCCAGCTCTGTCAGATGATATAAGTATACTAAAAAAAAAGTTTAAAGATATTCGTATGTTAATTTTAATTTTTCTTCTTTTTTAATTAGTAAGGTTTTAGGCCTTATATTTTGAGTCTAGTAAAATAGGATTTTGACCCTTAGGCCTTGTATCAAAATTACATAGGACTTCTACTTTTCGAAGTTTGCAAAAGCTTCAAGAATATGCTAAACAAGTTTAAATAAGACATAACATGTAAGACAAGTAGGTGTCACATGGAAGCATGCCTTTCAACCTTCTTTTGCCACTTGTCCTCATCTCATTGGAGAGGATATGAAGCTTGGGCTGCAAGTCACCTTGGACACATGACACTCTCCCAATGAAGAGGATCCTCTTCAATCATGGTTTGCCACTTGTCAAGCTCCTATTGGAGAGTTCTTTTATAAACTTGCAAGATAAGTCATCTTTTAGTCTATAAATTAGGTGACTCTTGTAATTAAAAATGAAGATTTGAATAAGTAATGAAATGCTGGTCAATTTTTGCCTCTTCACTCTTGTTCAAAATCTCTCCTTAGAGTAGTATCTTTTCTAGACTTGTTCATGCTCTCTCCTAGGTGTGTTAGCTCAACCTCACCAATTCACTTCCAATTTCCATCTCCAGCACTTCAAGCTACTACAATCTTCAATACTTTTGCTACATCAACTCCAATTCACGTTCAAATATCAAATCCTCCAAGTAGAAGCACATTGAAGCAAGCTAGAATTGCATCAAGATCTTTGTTTAAATTGTTTCAAAAATGTTTTCCAATTTGACCAATTTTGTATTAAGGAATTTCTTTTATTGGATAAGTTAGTTGTTTGATAATAACATTTTGTTACTTTATTTATTCTAAAAAAATATGTGTTCAAATTAAGGCTTGTTTATTTAATCAAGATCGAATAAACATAACTGAAAGATAATATATACTATGATGAAGTATGATAGACTATCTATCACGTTCAAGCTTAGTAGTTTGTCTTGTTTACTAAGATCAAACTGCATATGCTGATTTATCACAACTATGCTTAATGTTGATTAATCTATTCTAGTAACTGGAGACAGAGTTAGGTATTTTAATTTATGAATTTCAAATATAGAGGAATCAGATTGAATGACTTTTATTTGCATATATATGATTAAGAGTGTATGAAATTTCATCCCAAGATCTTTATTAATATTGATTTCACAAATTTTATTGTTAATTACTTTGTTATTAAGTTCATCAATTTACTCATTCAAATCATTCTTAGCTTGTTTTTTTTTACCATAATACATTGATACATAATTAATTTTCAATTATAAATTCCATTTCCTACATAGTACACTTGTTGATAGCTTCGTAAAATTATATGATTTCAATTAAGAGACATAGTCTTATAACATTTATAATATGAAAATTACTCAAGAAGAAAAAGATTAGTAGTTGAGACATCATTT
>Ga0099825_1007078_pt1 | contig 13765 bp, 11 predicted proteins | sample SiratroredBW_FD_76838 | JGI IMG/M metagenome (GOLD analysis project Ga0099825, IMG submission 76838) | Root nodule microbial communities of legume samples collected from California, USA - Siratro red BW | ecosystem: Host-associated > Plants > Roots > Nodule | place: USA: California | collected... | reverse complement strand
TTATTTATAATAATATATTTATATATATATATATATATATATATATATATATATATATATATATATATATATATATATATATATATATATATATATATATATATATAAATGTCCATAATATATGTATAAATTTTGATTTTATTAAGGAAAATAAGTAGTGTCCAATGGTTTGTAATTGTGGACAGAGAGTGAACTGGTTTGTTGGACTTTCCCTGGAGCACCTTCATTGTAGATAATAAATAATACTGAGAAAGACTGATTTTTGTCATGTTGGATTGGAGTGCCACAGTCTTCTATAAACTGGAGAGGATTTTTTTTCCTCTCATATGGCGGCAGCTTCTTCAATTTGCCAAACTCCCTTTACTCCTTTTCAGGGGTCAACTTGGCTTAAAGGAAGAAAATTGAAAAACACTTCATTTTCTGATTGTTTTTCTCCTTCAAGGTCATTACTTGGTAGCAGATTTCTTTCAAGGAGACCTGTTTTGAGAAGAAACTCGTACTGGGTATCGAAGCGCATGGATGAATCCGTGAGAACTTCTGCTTTCAGAGACGGAAAAGGCGATGAAAACATCCAAGTGTTTGAACAAGAAGCTTTCATCGGTGGGCCGTCCCCGTTTCAGTCAAAGCTTTTGTCCCATGAGCTGGAATACAACCTCAATCGACTGGTTCGTAATCCTCCCTTAACATTTTTCAATAATGTTTTCGCTATTGCAATTCTGAATTTTCATTGTCATGATCTCCACCCTAAATGTCTTAGGGTTCTTTTGACATGGTTACTGAAATGCATGGAATTTATTATGAGAAATGAATGTTAGCAGAACTGGAATATGGTTGCATGAGAAAAAAGATAATTTTTTTATCATACAAGGATTACCCATGAACCCCCCCTGGCTGGGAAGAGGATCCACTAGTTAATTATGTTGTTACATTGAAATTCATTTTTTTCTCTCTCTTTTTAACATGACTGTATAATCTGTATGTGTTATTGAAGGTGAGAAAAGAGTCCAAATCCATGTTATAAAAAATCTTGCTTGCTAGCCCGTGGTTTAAATACTTACTATCTTACTAATAGGTTCATTTGAATATGCTATCCAATCTGGGAAACATATCATACCACCTTTTTTTTTTTCACTACCCAAGGTTTTAGAAATTGAAAAATTTCAAATGGAGAAATGCTATCTGAGAATAATTAGTCAATCATGTTTTGAGAATTCTTGTTGATTTTTTGTTGATAGATTGGAAAGGAGAGGTTGTCCATTGTCCTCTTAAAGGGGGCGTTTAAAAGAGTTTTTGTGTTGCGATTCCAGAGGACTCTCCCTGCTGGCTCAATGTATGCTATAGCTACAGAAAGCGGGAGTTTGGCCTCTGGATAGAGAGAAAGCTGTGAGTTGTCGTTGACCTTCGACCCCTTTGGCCACATGATACGAGTCAGTTTGTTACCTAGGTCCATTCCACATCTGATGTGTAAAACAACGAAAGTTATGTACCACAGTCACTAGCTAGATATGGATAAGGAGACATATAATACATGTGATTATTTAAAATGATCTGAATATTGAATAAACACTTAATTAAGTGTGTTTGCCAGCATGTTGAAGTTAAACCAAAAAATCGTGATCAATAAATAAAGAGTGCAGAAGCTGCTCAAGCTACTCTCAATATGAGAAGGAAATAAAAAATCAAATTGAATTGAGTTTTTCAGTAGTTCATTTCAGTAGTTTATTTTATCTTCTCATTTTCTTCTTATATAGCTGCTTTATGAAGAAGCTTATTTATGTAGGATCAACTTGTTGAATATTCTCTTAATAATGGAGTACTCATGGGTTAGTTTTGGAAAACACATTCTTAATACACGCTCATCATTAGTTTCTACCGAAGTAGATTTGTTTTTACTTCTTATCTTTTTTACTATGCAGCTTGAATAAAATATGGATGTAAGGGAACAAGAAACAAGAAAAAAAAAGCCAAAAGCCAGAATCTAAGCATACCCAGCTTGAAGAGCATACTTCATGGTCATGGCTTATCGTTCAATTGATAGAACAGCTAATATGAGCAACCATAAATAGTGGCACTTGTATTTTTCCGGAGGCCAGTAACACTTTGATATGATTTAGGCATCAATTGTTATGTGTTCAAACACTTAGAGATGTGGGAATTAGACGTCCCATAATACTCTACGGAACATCTTATAATACTCAATATGGGACTTAGGCATCCCATAATACCCAAGTTCCTATTACATTACCACTTTGTGCATTCCCTTAATAAATAGCCTCCGTTAAGGCTTTCATGCAGCTACTGCACATGCATAAATACAGCAAAATATGCTCTAGTCACTGACTTCTTGTTATATATCCTGGTTTTGAGAACAAGTTCCACCAAGTTACTTGCAGCCTACTAGTGTCACTGACATATTTGAATTATTCAATGATTCTCCCACAAAATTCTTAGTTTTCTATATATGTTCTTCAGACAATGGATGGGGTCTTATAAGACCTCGTTTTCCTTCTTGGAGCAATTTTTGAACTCCAAATCACCATATCTGGCTATGGGGTTTTTGTCTCTATGATCAATGTTCCTTTTAAGTGATATCGTTTAAAGTTATTTGTACAAATAAATTCTTTCACAAGCATTCCATATCATAAACCTTTTAGTCTTATGAAACTAAGTTTAAGATGGTTGGCTTGCTTGTATTGAAACGTAATTTCAATAATCTGTTTGAATTCCCTTCTTAAGGGGTGGTCATTGTAAACTTATGTCCACATTATAGTTTAACTATATTTTTATAAGCTAATGGATTTGGTGCTGTTATTTGCAGAGCAAGTGGATAGTAGCTGCCCTCTTTGGTTGTTTCATTCTTTGGAGGCATGATGCAGAAGCCTTATGGTTTACAGCAGGGTCAATTTTGAATGCATTGCTTTCTGTTCTGCTCAAACATATACTGAATCAGGAGCGACCTTCAACCCTGAAATCTGACCCAGGAATGCCATCTTCACATGCACAATCCATATTCTTTGCTGTCTTCTTTGTTATTTTGTCAGGTAATATCTCTTAATAGTTGTTTTTTTCAGAAAAAAAAAAAACTAAGTTACCAAGAGAGGTATTTTTATATATTCTTTTTGGTTGCAAATAATATAAAGCGATTGAACATTACACTCATTAAATATTTTCCATTTTTTAGTATGTATTCCTTGTTCTGGAAGCTCAAAAGGTTATTGTGGTTAAAGGAACTAAGTTGTTTTCGTGTTTGTAAATTTTAACAGGGGAAGTGCCTGGTTTGAAATTCTTTGGGAAAACTTAGTTGCTTTTTTGTTTTAGAATTGCTTCATGAAATGAAGAACTCCATTATCTTAGTTTCCTTTATTAGTGATGACAATAAAACTTATGTGAAAGACTCGAATAAAAGCAAAAAAATCTTTAATTAGGATTTTTTTCTGTTACTTCATGAAGGTGCTAATGTTTTTAGATTTCTTTGTTTTACTTAAAAAGGTATAGAATTTTATGGTTTCGCTATGAAAATTTGTTTGTTTCTCATATTACAGGTGTAGAATGGTTTGGGCTAAATGTATTTACCATTGCCCTGAGTGGATTGGTCTTGGCATCTGGTTCTTTCTTTGTAAGTGTGTTTCCATTTTAGCCTTTAGTTTGTTGCCTCGTTGGTATGACTTTTATTCCTTGTGTTTTTGATACCTTAAATTTCTGCTATTCCGTATGATCCATTTAAAATGGTTATCTCAATTACCATATCTACATTACCTCTTCGAAAAGTTCATGTGCATCATTACGAATACTGTATACTTTTCTAGGCCAGAATATTGTGACCCGGCTTGTACCATGCCATTTCATGTTTATTGTTTTCAAAGTGTTACGGTAAAATTGTATTTGATGTAAATATAACTATACGAAATATAGTTAGCAACTTCGAAGAATCTCTATTCCCTAAGAAAAGAACAGAACTACTAACAAGAATTCGTAGAGAATTCTTTATCTCTCACAGTGCTCTCTAAGAATTAAATCCTCTTGTTTCACTTATATGGTTGAATTGTTTATATGAATATTAGCATTTTGTCACACACTGTACATTACCTTAGCTTAGTGAAATCATAGAAAGGAATTGATAAGAAGTATTTTCTTATTATGGTATGGTTGAGAACTCCATTGCTCTAGCGTACTGAATCAGTTTATAGAATTTCTGAATTTGATTATAGTATCATCATAATAGAAAATATCTGTGAGCATGAGTTGCTTATGCTTGTTCTATGTTTGCAGTCGTACCTGAGGGTGTCGCAACAGCTTCATACAGTGAGCCAAGTGGTTGTTGGAACTGTTATTGGATCCATTTTCTCTTTTTTATGGTACTGGCTGTGGAACGGTTTTATACTGGATCTTTTTGTATCTTATCTAGGGGTTAGAATCGTTGTTGTTTTGGGGTCTGTGGGACTCTGCGTAGGTTTTGTTTTATTTGCTATTCGTTATTGGCTTCAAGATGACTAGAACTTCAAGACGTGTAAAACATTGCAATGTGTTTTAATGGGCTAATGACACATCCCATTTTATTTCTTTCAATTAGGATTTTATGCTATGTTGCCTGGTTATGAAATGAAAATATTGTCTTGAAGTAATGCCTGGTTTTCCATCTCTTGCTTTCTTAGTTATCTCTGTTGCTTTTCCTCGAAGCTTCTGCTTCGGCTTCACCCTATTAATTGTTAAGAAAATGAGACCTCGAGAAAGACGTGATCCAAGCCCGTGACCTCCATTGCTATCAAAAGGGACAGAAATACATTTTTTTTACGATGGCAAGTTTTATTTAAGACCTAGAGTTTTAAAATGTAAGATTTGTTTTAAACTTATAACTTACCTCCTATGTTTCCCCATATTGTGTACATGAAAAATGTTTGAATTTCATTTAAATAATTTTTGTGTAGAAATAACTTTAGTTTAAAACGTTGTTTATTAAAGCTACCAGTTTTGTTTAGCTACTTTTGTGTAGAAATAACTTCAGTATTATTTAAATAAATTTCATTTTATATCAAATACACGTTCAAGAAAAAAAAAAGCATAAAATATGTCAAAAGTAAACATAACTTGCAGTTATAATATACTTTTCATTCAAACTTTAGGTTATAATAACAAGAACGGCATTCTTTTGTTCTGATTCCAAAGTTAAAAAGTAAAGTGAGGTTGAGCAACCTAGAAGTGGATACCATAGAAGAATTCACGAGCTGCGTGTGCTGTGTATAGGAGTGAAGGTCAAACAAAGAAGACTTTAACGATTCATGTCGAAGATCTTGTGGTGGGCCATTGGTCAGAAACCGGTGTAACACAAAGGAACAAACTTGATGTGTGTGTGTAACATGCAAGTAGTAAGTAGTAATGTGGTAATTCTGTTTCAGTTGCCCACGTGGCTACCTCCGTTTCTACCTCCAGAGCCAGAAAATCCTCCGCCATCTCTGGATCTTCCCCTTCGCCATCGCCGCATGTTCGCCACCCTCGCGAAGATCTTCCGAATCAGATACAGCTTCCGAGACTGGCGCGCAATGAGATCGGCCGTAGAGGAACTCTGCCCGAGCATGATTCCATACCCATCTTGGAAAGATTCCATTCCCCCCGTCAAAAGCTGCCAGAACAACGCTCCCCCTGCGGCTCCTCCTCTCTTAGCCGAAGCGTATACTTTGTAATACACAGCATTGAACACTTCATCCCTCTCGTACCCCGAGCCCTTAAACGATTTCCCGAATTCTGCCACCAGAATCGGCTTCCTTATAGCGTATTGCGCGTCCATGAAGTGAGCACTGAGCCAGTTGTTCAAGAACGAAAGCTGATACTGCTCGTTGGAGTTCGATACCCTGTTTATGGTGCAATCAAATTAAAAATATGAATTTGAGAATGTTATTAACTGTTCTTAGTTAGTTACTAACTAACTAAACTAACCATTGGTCGGGGTAACAGTGGACAGTTGCAAAATCAATGGCTGGGATTCGGTTATTTGCAATGAAGTCTGTGCCTATGTCGAAACCAGGATTCAATCTTTTTCTCTGTGGTGTTGATTGACCGTAAAACCCTTCCAGTCCTGCCTCCAATAAGTGGTTCCTGTCTATCGACTTCACAAACCAAGCCATTTCCGTGATCCACGCCTATAATCAAACAAAAAAGTGATTGATAACGAAACCAAGCCCGTGATTGGCGTCTTTACTACAGACTTTCGGTTAATTTGTCCTAATCATGTCCTTCAAATTTTCATTTCTTTTTTTGAATAAAGTAGTGCAAAAAGAAAAAAGAAAAGTGTGGAAGGGAAACAAAATATTTGACCTGAATAGTCCTTCCTGAAGGATCCGATGTACACCTAGGCTCGTTCATAAGCTCCCACGCCATGATGGTTGGGTCATCTTTGTAATGGGTGCCGGTAAATCTGTTGTATCTGTTAAGAACAGTCTGTGAAGGATGAACCAAATTCAGAACTTGAAATTATGTTTCCCCAAGAGCAAAAAATACTCTTCCTGTTCTCATATTGTATAACACTTTTATCTTAAGAGTTATGAGCGGAACAAAATGCCAAAGTGGTTATTATAATAAGAGATTATTGCCTTTGTATTTTATGTATATTAGATGGAAGAGACAAAAAGTACAAGAACTTGTCTCGTTAAAGGAAGCAAATTTCACTATCGAAGGTTCTAATCTGCACATACAATTTTACCAAGCAAGAGGAGAAACTGTACTAACCCTGACATGGTTCATGTAGTAACCCTTAACAACAGGGCTCCTGAAGAAATCATCATCTGAAGTAAGGTACTGCCCGTGACTTCTAGCCCAGTTCACATACTGCTTCTTGCCTCCAAAGTTTTCATAGTTGTTCACCAAGCTCAGTATGAGCTTAATTCCGTACTTTCTGGCCTCAGATATAACAAAGTCCAACCCCTTCACACCAGCAAACAGAGAGAAATTGAAAATAAAACTATGAACATAATACACCCAACAAGAAATGACATGTTAAAGGGCAAAAAAAATGTCGAAAGTCTTGGTCTTTTACCATGAACATTTGCTCATTATAGAAGCCAGGGGAATATTGCAGGGGTCTGTAACCACCATCACTGAAGGCCCAAGTTCTAGCAACAGTAAGGCCGTGACTTGCTGCTTCTCGGAAGGCATTTGAAACCTTGAACCTCTGAGATGGGTCAGAAGCTGTGTACATTAACCAGTAGGCGTTGAAGCCATTTGCATAGTAAGGGTATCCATTCAGCGTGAAGTGGATGCCTCTGGTTCTGACGAAACCATCCCTTGCTTCCACGGTGGCATGGAAACACTCCTGAGGGACCAGAATGGCCAAAAGAAAGACCAAGGCAAAATGCTTCATCTCTTGTTCACTCTCTTTCACAAACTCATCTATGGCTTCTCTTCTTGTTTATATGCTTGTTTGTAGAGATAAGAGAAAAAGCAAAAGTTCGGCTCTTTGGCAGCTGCTAAGAACCTGAAAAGTGAAAAGCGGGTTTGTCTTCTAGATTACAAATTAAAATGCAATATATATATATATATGGTAAATTTTAAAAAGATTATAACTAGAGTATGTGGGATTTCTGCAAGTGACAAAAAAAAGTAATGTTTATTCCTAAATTTGTCCGTTAGTTCATTCATGTTTTGCAGTCATTTCCTATTATAATTATTCTTGTTCCAAAACGCGGAAGGTGGTGTGATCTTAGCTGCAATAGTTTAAAATAATCCGTATCATAGGTTGTTTTATTGCAGGTTAGGGTAAGCTTAATTAAATGTTCATTTAATAGATTCTCATTGAACGAAAAAATATATATTTGTAGGCTTGATGTACATGTTATTAAATAAATTTAGAAAATGAGAAACCAATTTTGCAAGTTAGAAGAAAAAACGACTCTTATAACTGCCGACACAGGATTGGTATAAATGAAAAAGAGGCAAACCAACTCGTGTACTTTTTAACGAGGCATTATGAAAGAGAACAGTGTTACCAACTTTTGCAATGAAAAATGACAACAATAAACGGGATGAACGATTTCACTTAAACCTAACAACGATATTTTCGTGAAGCTTATTTAGTTGTTATGTATGTGTTAATTAAAAGAACAATTATTGAATGTATTTTTTATGACTATAAAATTAAGAAAAATATTTCTTTCAAACCATCTATAGCCATGGCATCTCCAATGGAGTGGAGGCAGTGTGATTAACGCAGAAGATTATGCAACTAACTGGTTGAACTGCACCGACAGTAACCCAACGTGCTGAACGGATCTGAAACATATGGAATACACATGCATTGTCCATTGGATGACACATGCATCCAGAGTCAGTGAAAAAAAATGCAAACCTACAACTTTCACTGCATAAAAATGAGAAATAAGAACAATAAGTTTAGAAGAAACTGGTTGTAGTACTATGAGGGAATTAATTAACATTTGCTTCCTTTTTCTCTTGTTCTGCGTTTCTCTGTCTATCCAGTATCTGATCCACCACGCGGAATACTTTGGTCAACACTTGTAACTACACCCATTCAATTTATGCGTATAAAATTTAATCGACATAATCCAATCAAATATAGCTTAGTATTTATATAATAATAATTAATTAAATAACAAATATTCAATAATTAATAATATTTTTATTATTTTAAATATTTTTGAATATTTTCGTCTAAGTTTAAAAAAAAGGTATAAATACTTTCTTTCACATAGAGACAGCAACACTTTTTTCTGATAAGAATAACACTCAAATTGGAGCCATGGTTAGCAGCAGCATCTGGTGTTATAGCAGCGTTAGTTTCATGGGGTCCTCCACTACTTATAATGCCATGTCCTCTTCTTTTTCTGTCCCGACCCAACCATTTGCATTGCCATATGCTTGGAATAGACCTAGCCGAGTCGGTAGAGGTTGGATAATAATATCTAACATTCAGTTTCTCAACTAACTACATTTGCCTCTGGGATTCGCTTTTAATAATAGAATAAAGAAATCTGGGTAAATAAACAAAGGATAAGGAAGTGTTTTATAATATTCTGAATATTTAACTAAATTATCTGTAGAATTAAACAATAGAGACTCAATTAAAAAAATATAATATTTTTAAATATTTGATAAAATAAAATTTGTTAATAAAAAATTTAAAATTATAAAATATTTAAAAATTAATTAACTTTTTCTAGAAGAGAAATGTATAAAAAAAGAAGGTATTTAAAGGGTATGTAGATATGTGATGAATAGGGTAGGGAAAGAAGTGATGTTTGGTGGGGATAAGGTGAAGAGTGGGTGCACGGAGAGAGCACGTCTGAATGCGTGGGAAGAGTGTTTCGGAAGGATATGTCCACGATTGGCGCAATAAATGAGGAAATCAAACACCCTTTTTACACCATATCATCTTATGTTTCTCCCATTAGGTTTTCATACACGTCACTTCACCATACACTTCTCGTTTAATGCTTCAACGTGTTTCTCTTCAGCTTAATTTTTGTTCAAATTTCCCATTATTCATAAATGATCATTTTTTTTTAGTTATTTCAACTTGCTCGTTTGCCTCTGATTTATACTATTGTCACTAATTTGTGACCATTAAAAATGTCATCATCTAACTTTTAATTATAAATTTAAAAGTGACATTAATCAATTGTCGCTTATTAATGATTACTTTTGATAACAATTTTAAATTACTACTGTTTGAAGAGACTCTGAATGAAAACATTCGATTTGAGTTGTCATTAATACGGAGATTTCAAGTTTATTTATAAGCATAAAAATATTTTTCTTCATGTATGGTTTTGTCATTGGTCCACATTTTTAATTGTTTGAATTCTGTGAACGTCATTTATCATCCAGTGTTATGTTTTAATTTATTAAAAGTTTTTCTAATACATTAGAAATTCATACATATAAATATGTTTTCTTTATCTTATAAATATAGGTGATTGAACGTTTGGTCAATAATCTCTGTAGTGTTGACCGAATTCCCACAATAAGTATATAGTTCCTTAGTCTCGAACCAGTCAAATTATATATATATATATCCTAGAAGATATGCTGAAATTCCTAGAAGATTTTCATTCACAAGGTAAATCTCCAAATGGTGGGAATGCTTCTTTCATCAAACTTATACCAAAGAGAGAACGCACAAGGTTTAGGGAAATATAAACTAGTAGGATGGAAGTACAAAGTGGTTGCAAAATGCATTTTTAGGAGAAAGGAATTTATTACAAAGTGCTCTTATAACTAAAGAGATGATACCCAAAAGATAAGTTGCATTATCTTTAAAGTAAATTACGTAAAACCATACAACTCACTGAGCTAGAAATTTATGTAATACATGTTTTCGCAATTGAGATTTTGGTACAAAAAATGAGTGTCATGGATTCAAGGATGCCTTCAGTCCAACAGACTATCATCAATCCAGATATAGTGGCTGGAAATCTCTTGAAGTATAACAATCCAATAAAAATTTGTCTTTTTTTATCGGCCAAGAGAATAAAATTATTAGGAAATGGTTGGATAACATGAATGTTAGGAGATTGAGAGATGGGCGTATCCCGCTGGAATATATACTACTAAATATCCATACTTGTAGCTTTATCACTGTTATTGTGGATGGCAATTTTACGGTCTATTCATTGCTATATGGAAGGTTAGTGCACCAACAAATTGTATGGATCTATTGTCCTGGTTTATGCCTATTGAACAAATAAATGCAAGCTTGGAAAATTGGATTCAATAGACCATCTTTGTTTTTCCCTTTTGTTACCTATGTTGGTATAAAAAGATCAGACACCCTTATACATTATTTATATAATTTCTTCTGGCTAATGAAAAAATGAATCAGTAGGCTCTAACCTCATTGCAACGACTATACACAAATACAATATACTAGTCTTATTTCGGACAAGTTCCAAACAAAATTGCGTTAAAAGATTATTGTAGACCAACTGCACCCAACTCCTTCCACACAAAAATTGTTAGCTAAATTTGCCGCAGCAAAATTGTTAAAGTTTAGCATTTCGTAGTAACATTTTATCTTTATCCTTTCGGTGAACTTTGTTTATAACATTCAAAACTGTATAAGCCTGTTTAAAATTTGAGCTACGAGCTGGTTAAAAATGTGATAAAAATTAGTAATTGTTGAATAGTAAATTACCAACTACTAAATTATCGACACATCTACATTTCAATTGCCTACTGTATAAATTTGAATGGGCAACTTTTTTCCGGTGCACTGTTCTGGAAAATCCAAATACAACTGACTCACATTACACAGCAAATACGTAGAGTAGGATTATTTCTATTAGCAGTGATTTATCTGAATCGCTAACGGAATGCATCTGTGACCTAGGTCTACCAGTAGTGTCAACGAATTACAAAAATTTGTATTTTACTAATACCAACCAACATAGACAAGGCTCAATCAAGTCAGAATTCTACTAACCAGAGAATTATCATGAGAGCATTGTGCCAGATGGATCACAAGGTTAAACGTGGTCTCAATTTCCAAGTGAGACCGCTAGCACCCTCAGACTGCCACAAAATTGCTACTGATCAAAAAGAGGAAGTTGACTGAAGGTGGCATGTAAAACTTTTATTGCGCTCTCCTACATAATACAGCATTGCAGCTAATGGTTATGTTGTGAACTACTTGGCTACATCATCATGTTCAGGAGTTAGATCACGTTCAGCAGAGGATGACCCTATATCCGTAGGGAGATAAGACCATGCTAAGGCAACAGTACTAAGAGCAACCACAGTTGTGATGGAGCCCCAAATCCATCTCTGCCTCTTTTTCCTCCTTTGCCTCTCACGCCGTGCCATCTCTAGATAAGACAGCCAAAAACATAAATGAGATTAACAGATTATCAAGATAATATGAACATGAAGAATGTTATAGACCAATTAAATGAAGAGTCTCACCTACTGCTTCCTGGTTCCTCTGAGACATTTCCCTATTCATGGTCTCATAACAACGTAGGCGTTCCAAAAGACGGGCAATATCGAAGTTCTTTGCCTCTAATTGAGCTTCCATCTCTGCCTCTGCCTCCGCCCTGGCAATTCCTTTTCCAATGGTATTTGATACAATCCTGGCAATATAAATTTGTTGACATAGATCTTCCACACCATCAGAAATCACCTGCTCATCCTTCGAAACAGAAGTAAGCTCTGCAGGCAAAATAATTCCTGCTTTATATAATCCTTGCCTAATACTTTCCCATTGGCTTCTCATGGTGTTTAGGGATTCTTCGGCTTGCTTCCGCTTCTCAATCTCCACCAACAGACTTAATCTCATTTCACGCAATTCAACTTCAGTGTCAAAATCCTGTGTAGAAATTTGACTCATGCCGGTGGAAGAAAATTCTACAGAAAGAAAAGAGCCAAGTAAGCTAATAGATATGAATAATCCTCTTTTCCTCCAGTATATAAATATGCCATAAGATTGATAGCTCCTAAGTAAAAGAAATAGTAAAGCTAACACAATTTACCTTCCCATGCATCATAATACTCCCCAATAGGACTGCTAAATTTCATAGAAAGATCTGCTGCATTCTCTTCCCCATCTGTGTTGCTTGCGAAACTCAACGACTCTGGTGGATCAAAGAAGTCTTCAAGCTCTCTAACTCTGTCCAAATTCAATGGCTGTGGCTTTTCCTTGAGCAAATAATCTGTTAAGCTACTACTTCCAGCTTCTCTGGGACATGCAAGTTCAGCACCATTGCTGTTATCCAGTTCGCCGTCATAGGCACCATGCACCTTATCCTCTTTAACAAGTTCAGTGTTTGCAAAAGTAACATGGAGGTCACCAGCTGAACTTGCAACAACACCATCAAAGCTCTTTTCATTAACATTTTCATCATCACGAATATCCACATCAGAGGAACTCTTGATGAGGAGACTTGGGCCACGACGTTTGTGGTTGATGATGTATGGTGAAGGAGGGAACGAGGAAGGCGTTTCCGGAAGGGGTGTGACCACAGGAGTGGAATAAAGTGCAGGCTTCCATGGAGGACGAGGAGCCTTACTTTTATTGGCAGGCGCTTTAGTACTCCTCTCTAGCTTCTGTGAGTTCGGGATAGGAATTGAAGTTGGAGTAGATTTATCAGCTGGATTTGAAGCTCCCGGCTCTATCAACCTATCCAGTGCTATGGCGGTGAAGGTAGACATTGCTCTACAAACCACAAAGCCATAAAAATAACAACTCAATAAAGTTTCCCACTCAAGTACAAATCTTAGCAATCTCTCCACAACCCTAATGCTATAATTCAAGTACACAATTTCATTGAACGATTGAATCTAATCTAAATTAACAAAATTGAATTTTGTTTGTTCTTCTTCAGATAAGTACAAACTAAGAGAAGAAATGCAAGGATCATTCCGTCCACCCCAATCCAAATCACCGCCATATGTAGAGAAATTGCACTGAAGCGGGCAAAAATTCAAAACACATTTTTTTTTTTTCAATTAATCTAATTTAATTTTGTCACAAGCAGGAAAAACACAATTTTATTGTTGTCGTAAAAACTCATAATAAAAAAATTTCATGCCATATTCATCCTTCCCTTGACATATTAAAAACAAAGCACATAACAAAATGATATTTACATATTATTTTCCCCAGAAAGATCGGGAAACAAGAACAAAACAGAAACCGCATAGAGAGACACCCAAACGAAATAACCGGATACCTAAACTGGTCTCAGAAACAGAATACAATTCAAACAACCATCCCAACGTGAAGAAAACATCAACAGATGAAAAAAAAAAAAAAAAAAAAAGC
>Ga0099825_1007072_pt1 | contig 13770 bp, 5 predicted proteins | sample SiratroredBW_FD_76838 | JGI IMG/M metagenome (GOLD analysis project Ga0099825, IMG submission 76838) | Root nodule microbial communities of legume samples collected from California, USA - Siratro red BW | ecosystem: Host-associated > Plants > Roots > Nodule | place: USA: California | collected... | reverse complement strand
TCAAAGGAGATATAGCCATTGTATGTAACTCCTATTTGTTTATTCCTTATTTAAGGTGCACTAATAGTTATATTTCAATGATTTGAGAACCGTTATAAAATAATATAAATAATAGAAAATAATCTTAAAAGATTAAAATTATATTTTTATAAGTTTATAACATTTAAATACACAAAAAGTAATTGTATATTATCATATTGAAGCTTGAAATTCAACAATATATATAAATATTTTTTTAAATAAGTGTATTTTTCATAGAAATCATAAATACTTTAAATTTTCATTTTTAAGTAAAATATAAAAATAAAAATTTTAAAAAATCATTGATTTGATTCAATCTTCAGCCGATTTTTCCGATCTAAATTAGATTATCGATTTGTTGAACTAGTGCAATTGGAAATTAATTTTATGATTTTAAAAACCGGACACTATATTGGTTTACCCATTTTTATGTGAATTGGTGATCCGATCCTGACAACATAAGATTGTTTGAAAAAATATGATTTTTATTATGGCTCTACATTCTTACGTTTCCCTGTTTTTAAATAGTTATAAAAAATAATAAAAAATATTTTACTATCTTCAAAATTTCTTATTTGTACTTTTTTTGAATCAGGAAAAATAAATAAATAAAAACATGTTTATAATATTTGTTAAAACAAAATTAAAGGTACCATTGTGTTAAAATAGACAATAAAATAATTATTGTCTGAGATATTGGAGGGAGTCATGATTGACTAAATACTTGATAAATGAGACATGTTATTATAGTATTGAAAGAAGTTAAGAACAAATTACCTTTTAAACAGTATATTTGTCGGTCGTAATTCAATGAATACGTCGCTGTATGTTATATCTATTAGACCTAAAAAATTAAATATTTAAATTCTCTTTTTTTAATATTTTATATTTTTTTTTATCTTTTCTTCTAACATTTTATATTTTTTTATCTTTTCTTCTAACAAACACTGACAAGAAACAAAATCCTATAAATATAAAATATTTTAAATAAAAATACTTTAAAATCACTACATTGAACAAACAATGCCTTTACATTTAAGTTAACCCTGAAAAAAAAAAAAATCTCATCTTAATAATATATATTTATCACGAGTATGTTATCTCATTAACATTAAAATTTATATAGAAAGATTTCGAAGTATTTTGAGTTTATCTCAAAGGATTTATATCAACAAAGTTTAACATAAAAGACTCTTCATCAAATTTCGTTTTTATTATAAAAGATGATAAATTTGAATTAAGATAATGTTTAAAAAATAACTTTAAGTTAAATGAAAAGAAAAAATATTCATATACTCTAATTGTTAGAAGTCTATAATTAAAGTTTTTTAAAGATATTAAAGTAATCCAGATGTTAACCATTGAAAAGTTAAAAAGAAACTAATTAAATAACTTAAAGTAACAAAAGATTAGGTATATAAGTAGACATAACGATGATTTTGAGATATTAGGATATTTTGATTTTAAAATTTGTTAGTTAATTGCATCAATATTACAAAAATATATATATCGAATTACATTTTTATTTTAACATACAGAGTTATATCTTGGAGTGTAGAAATCACACCTTAATTGTTATCTCAAGTTATATATTATTGTAGAGTTTTATATTTAGACTTAAAAGTTGTGAACTCAATTATTAGATATTAAATTTATATGTGATAACTATTTGAAAATATTTACACTAATCAAGTTACTGTATGACTTTACCGTGTTACACTTTATAAATTAATTTTATAAAATCAAATTAGACTTTAAATAATCTTTCCAATAATTATTTTGCTAAAAATTGAGCAAAGCAATATGGTATGAAATATTTAACCGAGATCCAAATAGTAACTACAGGTGCTTACAAGACAGTATTGTGGAGAAGGAATTATGAAAGGGACCATACAATAAGCAATTTACATATAAATGAATTACTTTTTATTATGTGACAAAACACAACCATGTAGTTTACCATCAAACACATCACCTTGGATGATTCAATTTTAGATATGGAAAGCAGGAAGAGAACAAATTCCCAAAAATTATTGGAATGACATTACTTTTTATTTATATCTTTCATATTACATTTTATTTTACGATAAAAAAAAACTAGGTAAAAAGGTGTTCATACTTTTATTCTCCTTGTTGCAAAGACAAAAATATTTGGCAAGTTATGCGTTGTCACGGTATATTTACGCGGTCCATCCTTATCTAACTTCTAACTTTTAGGAGTGAAATGACTGAAAAATTAAAAAAAAAAAGAGAAAATTGAGTTCAAGTGGAAAAAAATTTGTGAAGGAGATTTAATTATATATATTTATTATTTAACTATTATTATCTCATGAATCTAAAAATATTTAGAGCACATGGTTAATTGTGGTATTTGTCTTAATTTTATAAATATTATAATTTTATATAGATTTAAAATCTTTGCACAAAAATCACCATATCAAGGTTCTTAAATGATTATTTAATTTGATTTATAAATCATATAATTAATCTCAAATCATTACTTACAATATCATTCTTATTAGTTTTGTATATTCAAAGCATAACCTTCTTTTTTTATTAATATAGTTTATAACTCATGTTACCTAATTTGCTTATTGATAAATTTTGTTAAGTAATATGATAAATTTTGATAAATAATATTGTTTAACTTTAATAACGAGCTATGTGCTTTTCATTTATTTTAATGTTATATTTTTAATAGTAAAATAAAATGTATTATTAAGTTCAGTTTAATTGTATATGGAGAGATGAAAATAAAAAAAAGTAAAACGTTGTTTAACTAAACTTATTAAAAAATAATGAATTTTGTTTACTTACCCAAAAATATGATTTAACACAAGACAAAGAAAAAGTAGGATTTTTCTTTTAAAGAAAACAATCATACAGTACTATGGACTTTAAAGAATAAAAATATATTAAATTGAAGATGAGGTGTGAACTTTATATTTTATTTTAATGAGAACCACGATTTTGTTGGGAGAAACAATGACTAAGTTATATAAATATATGTTTTAGAATGAGTAGGTGAAGATAGAGTTCCAATGAGGTACCTTAGGGAAGAGACATGGATTAGAAATATAGTAAAAGTAATAGCATTTGTGATGATAACTTCTTTTTCATCTTCATCTTCAAACTGTTACTCTTCCATCTTCAGCTTCGGGGATTCTCTGGCTGACACCGGCAACCTCTATTTGAGCTCCAATCCACTCTCCAACCACTGCTTCTTCCCTCCCTACGGTCAAACCTTCTTTCACCATGTCTCTGGCCGCTGCTCTGATGGTCGTCTCATCATCGATTTCATCGGTATCACTTCTCATCTTAATAATTCCTTTCAACTTCTACTTCAACAACAAAGATAAAAAGAATAATAATTTTCTTATCACTTCAAAATAGTTTATGCATATTTTAAAAAAAAAAAAAAACAGAAAACTGGTATTAATTAACTTTTATAAATTAGATTGAAAAACGCTTATTTTATTTTATTTTTTAAATATTTTCTTTAAAGAATTATGTTATCTACAGCATATAAAGATATAAGGTTAATATCTCACAAATTTTGTGGAGATAAATTTATTAAAAATATTTAGATAATTAATTTTATTCAATTGCAATCCTTAAAGTTATTTAAAGATCAATATTTAGTTATTGCTAATTGTGACTAAATTAGTCATTAAATTAAATTTAATGATCAATTAAGTTAAATAATTGGTATCTAACATTTGATATCAAAGTTTTAGTTACTTATGTCATTAGATTCTAAATTAGTATATAATTAAGCCAGAGACTAATTTAGAATATAATAATATAGGTCACTAAAAACTTGATAGCTAATGTTAATGTTAATGTTAGATATCAATTATTTGACTTAATTTGTCACTAAATTCAATCATTATTTTTATTTTGTAGTTATTTAGCAACCAAAATCTAATTTGATGATTATTTTAGTAACAATTAGTAATTATTTCATTTGTTAACTAAAAATTAATCTCTAAATAACAAATAACCTTTTACTTATAGTTAAATGAGATCATTTTTGTAAAAAGAAAAATTATTAATAGGAATGTACGACACTGAAGAAAAAAACTAAAATTTTGGATTATTTTAATAGAACATCTTGAAAAGGCTAATGAAAAATAGTTGTTTTTTCCCACCAACTTGGACTGATTTTCCAAACTTGAATAGTTTTTTTAAAAGTTTAATGGGTATTTTTAGCAGTACAAAAATATTTACACTGTCAAACAATTTATATTTTCAAAGATAATTACTACAAGATTAATAAATATATTATACATCACGTAATATGTTCGAATAAAAATACAAAAGTTATATAATCTCTTTTTTCTAATTTTTAATAAAGAAAAAATATTTGTTCTTTCCATACATTCGATGGAAGAAGATATTAAAACAAAACACTATTTCATGATATAAAAAATATTTATATAATCTAATTCAACATATAAAACTAAATCAATTTTATAAAATTTATTTATAAGATAAAATTTTAATATTTTAAAAATATCTTTAGATATAAAAATTTCAACAAATAAAGACATTAATCATAAAAGTAGAGAGATGATAGATAGTGGATGGACCATAAAAAAAATTATTATAATAGACTTCAATATCATATTATAATTAATGAAAATAATTTAAAAAATCTGGACCTCTTTATTTTTCCTTATCTCCATTGCTATATTAACTTTCTATAAATTTTGTTAATGTCTCTATGATATCTATTGTAGTTGTGGGGTGTTAGTTGTGCAGGCTTCATAACTAAGCACCTTATTTCTTTTATAAATAAATAAACAATTATAAAAATCTAGATAAAGAGATGTGTAAAGAACAGAATAAATGTCTATGCTGTATACCCTTTGCTCCATTCTTTCATGATGTTATGAATTTGGAGTTTGGTGATATTTATATTTTAGATGGGTTTTGTTGTTGTGGTGGTGTATAGCTGAGTCTCTAGGAATTCCATTGGTGAAACCCTATTTGGGACAGAAGAATATTAGTGCATGGAGTTGGAAAGAGAGAGGAGCCAATTTTGCAGTTGCAGGAGCCACCGCTTTGGACTCAAGCTTCTTTGAAGAGAGGGGCGTTTATGTCATAACCAATTATTCTTTGTCTGTTCAATTCAATTGGTTCAAGGAATTGCTTTCTCCTCTTTGCGACTCTTCCTCTTCCTCCCAAAGTAAGTTTCTGTGTTATTTTCTGTAACCAACCTTCCCACCTCACTATCACTCACAAACCTTTCAGCCATCATGTGAAGGTGTTGACTACAATTTCTCAATCAGCTTTTATTGTTTTTGTTACATATGTTGAACAACTGGGCAGTTTAGATGACGTAATACTGTAGAACCTAATATCACAATCTGTTTTATCTTCTGTCTTTATCTTTCACTAACTTTCAGTAAGGTTTTGTTAGGGAGTGAATTTAAAAACATAAATAAGAATTTGAGTAGTTTTAAAATCATAAATTCAGGAGAATTAGGGAGTGAATTTAAAAACATAAATAAGAATTTGAGTAGTTTTAAAATCATAAATTCAGGAGAATTTAAGTAGATTAGATATAAATAATAAGGTTGTTTAAATTAATAAATAGATAATAAAATTTATAAAAATTTAAAAAAAATATTTTTGAAAGTTTGAGAATTATTTAATAAATAATATAATTTTTTTATATTTTTAATTGATATATTTGTGAAATTATTAATTGATCTTTGTAAAAAAAATATTTTATAATTTTTAACTTATTTATAAAAATTATGATAATTTCTAATTTCATCCTTTCAAATCTATTTATATAAATAAAGATTTTATCCTTCAAATTCTTTTAAAATAATATAATCAAATAAATTTTATCTATAATAATCTATTTTCTTGAAAATTACATAAAGTGATTGAATCAAATATATTAATCATATACAATAATATATCCCTTAATTACTATATTAATGTGTGGTACTCTTCTTTCGCTAAACTTACAACTCTGCAACCTTTTTTTCTTCTTTTCATCTCTCCACGCATATATATATATAACCAAAATTTCACAGTTTGCAACAAGTATTATTTAATTTATTAAAAAATATTATAGATATGTGCCTGAAATGAGACAGTTTTACAAATCCTGTTATCAACTTATTCTTGAATAAAAGTTTTAATATTAAGCTAAACTTATTATATATTAATTAAATAAAGTGTGGGGCTTAATTATTAATTAAGAGCAAGATTCGATATTTTCCTTAATCATAATATTCGAAATAATAATAAAGATTTTTTTTTCACAATGGCACAAAGTTTAAATCAGAACCCCATATAAACAAATAAAAGTCTTCTCTAGTGCGAGGATTTTAATAATAATATTTAATAAGGTGTTGACAATATTTTTCATAATTTTATATATTTTTATATTCTATATGAGGATGAAAGCAAAAGTGTATAGAAAGGAAAGATACAGGTATGGTCCATGCTCAGCACTAATTCCTTTTTGTTAATATTGGTTTTTAATTAAGGCTAAATCTTGCAGGTTGCCATGAAGAGGTTCAGAACTCATTATTTCTTGTGGGTGAAATAGGTGGAAATGATTTCAATCATGCTTTTTTTATAGGAAAAAGCTTAGTAGAAGTTAAAACATATGTGCCGCATGTAATCAATGCAATATCTTCAATAACCAAAGTAAGATTTTAATTTTCTTTAAGCAAATTAATTTTAATTTTCTCTTATAAAATTGCTAGTTTTAGTTCCAAATACGTGAATTGTTTAAATTATTTGACATAATATTCGATTTTCGTGGATATATATATATACACATATGATCACATTAATCTTGATCACCAAATTATTCTCTCAAAAAAATTGTTTTGCTTTACTTCTAAGATTATTATCAAAGTAGTAGCTAAAAACTATCTCTATCATCAATTTAATACTTCATTTTAAGTATTTGATCCATTAATATAATGGTAGATTCTATTTGTAAGGAACAACTACAAAATGCAACATCAAATGGTGTAAAATTATATAAGCTTAATTAATTTGATGATTAGTTTTTTTTAAGACTTTAGGGTTTAAGGTACTAGGAATATATGTAATTCTAAGGATTTAACTAAATATTCTTATTAATCTCTAACTAATCTTTTCTATTTTAGTTTTAAAGTCTTTATTGTCAAATAGTGTAAAATTGTGTAAGCTTAATTAATTTGATGAATAATTTTTTTAAGGTTTAGTTTTTAAGGCTTTAGGGTATAAGGTAATGGGAATACATGTAATTATAAGGATTTAACTAAATATTTCTATTAATCTCTAACTAATCTTTTTCTATTTTAGTTTTAAAGTCTTTATTTTTTTTTACAGGAGTTGATTGGTCTAGGGGCTCGCACACTCATGATTCCTGGAAATTTACCTATTGGATGTAGTGTAATATATTTGACAATATACGAAACTAAAGATGAGAATCAATATGATCAATTTGGATGTTTGAAGTGGTTAAACGAGTTTGCTGAATATTATAACCATGAGCTCCAAATTGAATTAGATAAACTTCGAGCACTTCACTCTGATGTTAATATTATCTATGTTGATTATTACAATGCTGCAATGACTTTATATCGTGACCCCACAAAGTTTGGTAATCTTCTCAATTCTCATTGTAATTTATTATATGCTTGCTTCAAATATGACATCTTCATAGTCAAAACAAATTACTTCAAACCCATAATATTGTGATTTATACTTTGATTCTTGTGCAGGATTTACTGATCTTAAAGCTTGTTGTGGAATGGGGGGTTCATACAATTTTAATGCATCAATACAATGTGGTGATCAAAGAGTTAGTGCTTGTGATAATCCTTCCAAGTATATTGGATGGGATGGAATTCATTTAACTGAAGCTGCATATAAATTAATGGCTGGAGCTTTTATAAAAGGGTCATATTCTCTCCCTCCATTTAGTTCCTTGTGTTTAATCAATGCAAACTTTGGCTATTTCAATAGCTGAACTATTGCTTTCTTTAAAATGAAAGGAGACAAGTTCAATGTAACTCATACTAAATAGACTTATTAGTTCAATATAGCTTCCACTAAATAAACATTGTTCCATAATATCTTTTGTGAATATAGTTGTCAATTTTTACAATTGTGTTCATAATTAATATTGATATCTTGAAAAAAAAAGAATATGTCATATTTAATATTTTAAATAGGGGTCCGGACAAGTTTTATGTTGTTAATAATATATTTTAAAGAGTTGTCAATTTTTACAACTCTCACTTATGTGACTTATATTACCGACCATGATAATGATGTCAAAAGGTTTTTTTAATAAAAAATTCTAATTGGTATTGATAAAAAACATTTTACTATATAAATCAAATTTTTGTATGCATTAATAGGTGTTTAAATATTAAAGTTACATGAAGATAAAAGTTATATTTATTTAAATATTATGAAAGTTATCATTTTTATAATATTTGTTAAAACAAAATAAAAAATAGTAGACAAGTTTTTCATATTCTTTCTGTATAATCTATGAAAATCAGTTATGATTTGCTAGATTTGCTAAATATCTGGTGAAAAAGACACCTTGTCATAATGTAATCATTTTATATATGAACAAAATTAAGTCCAATAAATATATATATAAAACTCAGCTTAGTATTAAATTAGATTAATTTTACTATAGTATTATTAATATTCTTTGACTATTATTATTAATGCAATACTTATTTAATATAAAAATATTTTTGTATTTCTGGTGTATTTTTTCAAAGTTTATATATATATATATATATATATAATATTTAATTATTATATGTCTTTGTCTAGTAAATTAAATAGAAAATGAAAATTCACATTACATGTTAATGTTAATCACCAACTGACCCACAAAGAAAAAAAATACTTTTTCCATGTCATCATTGTCAATTGATTGTAAGAGTTCTCATTATATATATAATATGTATATATCATATGTATATATCATATTGCATGATAGTTTATAATTTGTGTGTTTTATTCAAATTTGTACCATCTATCTAGAGGAACTTGATTTCAGGTCTTTATCTTAGTGAATAAGTATAATTGTAATAATATATTCATACTTTTGATCCTTTGGTTGTTTACCTTGAATAATTTTGACTAATGTAATTGATATTAGCATATGCTCTTAATTTAAATCTCAAGTTTTTACAAATTTCAAAAACATATAAATTTTAAGGTGGACTAGTTTCATTTTTTTTTTCTACTAAAGCGAAAGGAAATGTTTCATATTATGAATTTTATCCTCTAGGAATCTAGCAAATGTTTTATTTTGTACAATGGTTTTGATTCACTATAGTGTCAAGGCAATTTAATGTTTGTATGCAATAGTTTTTGGATGACAGGCAAATGTAGTTAAATATTATTGTGGATTACACATAATCATTTTTAAAGAGTTGTCTTCTTAATTAGTTCTCTCATGGAATCAAGTATATGATTCGGTATTTTAATTTTAGTTATTGGATGTTTGGTTTATTCAACACTTGTATAATAGGTTTCTCATGTGCAACTGTTTTCCAAACCTTCTCCTTTTTTAATCCAATATAATTTATGTGATGTCTTCCTAACGCATTTAATTTATGGACTTATCATGTATAATCTATCCAAGGTAATAATCTTGTAGATTTTATGTATCTTTTAATACGATAATTGATAATGTTAAAAGGTACATAAATAATTAATAGATATGATAAATATAATAATGCATGGGATGGTGATATTATTAGTGTTTTGGATTTTTTTTTTGCCAAGTTATAATAAAAAGAAATATAATTGAGTAAGAGTAATAGTAGATGAATTAACTAAGACTACATATATCTCATCAATTGAATTGGGGGAATTATATATAAAAGTTAATCATATTCGTCCATGTAATAGTCATATTACATGTTTCCTACGGTCTAATATCAATCAGAAGTTTTATTTTTAACATACGATTCTAGATATTTTAGAAATCAGACAAATTATCCAACTCTTAAAGGATTTGTTTAGAACTGCCTCTTGGATTATTTAAGTATTTAGGATAAAATTTTACATTGGGTAGAATGTTTTTATACTAAGTGTGGAAATTCATTTTGAAAGATAAAGGAAACCCTAAGAGAAATTTATTGTTATATTTTTCTAGTAAGTCAATTTTTGAGAATGAAATTTTTTATTGTTGGGGAATACCTTAAAAATAACATGAATATAAATATATTAATAAAATGACACCTAAATTTTTTTTTTATAAAAAAAAAGAGAGAAAAGTTTATATAAATAGAAAAATTAGTATTCAGGTTTCATTCTTATAAAAACACATCATCTTCTTAGAAACAATCTTTTTTCTTTTTCTCTATATTTTTGCTAAAACTCTGCCTTCATTCCTTATCAGACTGACGATCAGACATTACCTTTTAGATTCCTAGTGTCGAGTGGAGTTAGAGTGTCTAATTAGATTATTGAATAGTGTAAGTTTATTTTCTACTGATCTTTCTCAAAGTCAATTTTAGGTCAATTCCGTTCTTGATAGGGATATTTTACTTGTGTCCTCTAAGCCATCAGAATGAGTCTTTGTTGGTCTATTGTCCTAATGGTGTAGTTTGATCATTGATCAGAAGCTCTTGGTGCATCTTAGGTTACCCGCGATTTTAGGTTTTAGAACTCTTTTGAGGGTCTCTACTTTATACAGGTAAGAGAAGTTAGTCTTAAAATGTTATTATAGTACACTAGGTTAGAATACTTAATTGTGGAATGAGATATGATTTTAATTCGAAATGTTCTCTAACAGTGATAATAAAATTTTGTATAGTTTGATGAAATAACTGATTTTATGTGAATTGAACTTGTGAGAAGATGTTTGAATGCTGAGTAAATAACTATTGTCTTGATGTGAGATGTATCCTTGTATGTTTTGATGCTATGGATTGAATGAACTATTGTGAATGATATAGAATGGTGATCAAGACATCTTTCAGGAGAGGAGATACCCTTGTTGAGATTGTTAGGATATACATTGTTTGAGAATTTGTCGAGAAGGAGGTATCTGAATCTATTATTATCTTATAATCACATAGATAAAAGATATCAGGTGGTAAAAGTTGAAAGAGATCATTTAACTCAAACTGCAGTTTTAAAGGGATGGTTAGGACATGTATATGGATTACCCTATCAGATGATGCTATGTTCATTTGGGACTACTTGATTCACAATTGAAAGAGTCATGTGGCAGTTAGTCTCTGAGCCTAACTCAATGCATGAGTCTTCCAAAAGTATAGAGTCAACTGTCTTTGTATGTGAATAAATATATGTATGATATGAGTTATTATAGAGAGATATGATAATGAAAATGTGATGTATGAGATGAATCATAAAAGAAGTCTGATGTTTGTAGTTTGGTTGAGATAAGAATTTAATTTACAAATATACATTTCTTTAAACTTTCTAGTTTACTTTTGTTATTGTGTGATGTTTGTTTTATTTTTGTAGATACGTAATGATTGTGTTTTACAAGTTAATAGAATATTTGATAGGTGGTGTGACTCCTTAATAAACTAAGAAATAATTTAATTTAATTTTATATTATTTTATTTTGTGATGTAGGAAGATATTTTTATTAAATCCTAAAATTAAGAGTGTTTCTTTTTTAATATATATTCTAATATTTTAGCTTTATTGTTTATAAAACACTCTTAATTTTAGGATTTAATAAAAATATCTTCCAACATCACAAAATAAAATAATATAAAATTAAATTAAATTATTTCTTAGTTTATTAAGGAGTCACACCACCTATCAAATTCTCTATTAACCTGTAAAACACAATCATTGCATATCTACAAAAATAAAAGTAGAAAAATGACAGTTGATGGGACCATAAAAAAATTTATAAAAAAATTTAATTTTTGTGTTTAAAATGACAGTTGATGAAATATACTTTTTGTGTTTAATTTATAAAACAGTAACAAGTTTATAAATATCACACATGTTACTGTTTATTAGACCTTAAGGCTATTCTTATATTTATTGTATATAGAAATTGAGAATTGGAATAAATAAAAAAAAGTGACAACAAATGGAATAGTGCAAGATTATACTTTTAGTTGTACACATTGAATAATCTAATATTTTTGTTAGTCATTTTACTTAAATTGAATAATCTACAAGAAATAGTCATTTTTTGTCATTAACAATAGAGGTTATTATTTTTGTAGTTAATAATGGAGGTTATACGCTTGAAGTTGAGTCATGAGAAGTAGTACAACCTGATTAAGAAGTGAGAATAATAAATACCCTAAATTGAATGATCACTTAATAAAATGGACATTCTGAATGTTTCCTTTAGGGGCGGGAGTGAAGCAATTGTAATGTAACACCTACTGTTACTAACCACAGAAAATTCTTACTGACCACAGAAAATTCTTACTGTCAACCTTCACATAATAAAAAGATTCTTTTGTTTTAATTTGTGTATTTTATTGAATAGATTCCATCACGCGAAAAGTATGGTATTCTTGTGATGAAAAATAAGTTGAATTACACGTGAAAAGTCCTTATTGATAAAATTGACAACCGAGTCCGAAATACAGAATCTAATGAAAGTTTCTTGCAGAAGACTCTCAAGTCAGTAAAAATGTAATGAGTGTTTTAAGTAACAATAGAATAAGAGTGTAATGAGTGTTTTAAGTAACAATAGAGTAAAAGTAAGAGTGGATGATACTTTCTATATATCCTGGCTATGTTTATAGGGTGTTGTCATTGAATACCCTTAAAAACGGTTTAACTCTCCATAACGATATAAAATCCTTTAAAATCACGAATTAACTCATATTTGAATAATTGAGTATCCTGTTGTTGATCACCAACTATTCTTGCTTTAGAATGAGATATTGCACACTGTAATTCTTAATGAATCAAAAGAGGATATCAACTAAATTTCTGTGCTGATAACGTTAGATTGATATTGGACAAGAGCAAGGTAGTTAAAATCGATATTTTGAATAGGATCGTGGAGGGTTCATAAGATCGTAAATCGTGAAATCGTAACACGAATCGTAGATTTTACTTTTTTTTAAATATATATATATATATATATATATATATATATATTAAATAAATAAATAAGAGAAATTAAAAAAAAAAAAGTATTTGAGGATGATTCAACCTTGATACAAAACTATTTAAGTTTATATAGTCACATTTCTTCTATTTTACTTAATGTATTAGATGAAAAGTAATTAAGTAATTAAAAAGATTAATTTATATGTTTGATATATTATGGAGGAGTAATAATAATGTAAAAACATCTAGTGCCCAATTGATATTCAAATTAAAGTCACCAATCCTATAAACACAAACTAAATATATACACATAACTAATTAATTCATTTGTTAATAGTTCATCAAACTTAAGTCTATAAAATCAACTACTTTGGCAATACTTAATAAAACTTAAGTTCATCTAATATAAATTTCTCACATTAAAATGAAAATTAAAAGAATCTTCATTAGTTTTATCTCCTTCATGAAGCACATCAATAAAAACATTTTCCTCCTCTAAGTTAGGATGACAAGAACATCATCTTCCACACCACCTTGGACTTGACCTTCAACCAAGTGTTCATCATCTCCATTTGAATTAAAGAGTATCATTTAAATCTATATTGTTGTGGAGTGTGATTTTTTTTTCTGGCTAATAAGGAGAAGTCCAAGAAAATGTTGTTAGTGTATGCTGAAATGACT
>Ga0099825_1007071_pt1 | contig 13771 bp, 7 predicted proteins | sample SiratroredBW_FD_76838 | JGI IMG/M metagenome (GOLD analysis project Ga0099825, IMG submission 76838) | Root nodule microbial communities of legume samples collected from California, USA - Siratro red BW | ecosystem: Host-associated > Plants > Roots > Nodule | place: USA: California | collected... | reverse complement strand
TCACACGATATTTAATATAAAACTTTGGAAATAAAATTTTGGGATATTATATTTTCTAATAATGTTAAATATCAAATGGCCACACGCGTCATACGATATTTAATATTATTATTCCAAATGTTTCTTAAATATCAAATGCTCGCACATGTCACACGATATTTAATATAAAACTTTGGAAATAAAATTTTGGGATATTATATTTTCTAATGATATTAGATATCAAATGGTCACACGCGTCATACGATATTTAATATTATTATTCCAAAGTTTTTAAATATCAAATGGCCGCATGAGTCATACGATATTTAATATAAATTTTAGAAAATAAAATTTTGGAATATTATTTTTTTAATAATATTATATATCAAATAGCCATACGCGTCATACGATATTTAATATTATTATTCTAAATGTTTTTTAAATATCAAATGGCCACACGCGTCACGAGATATTTAATACGAAACTTGGAAATAAATCATTTTAATATCAAATATTAAAAATTTATTACAAAAATGTCACCAATAAAAATATCAACCCGATAAATAATCTTATCCAAAGAACTACGTAATCCTGATTCTCCACACTTGATAGAGATACGTAGGAGCAAGGTCAAACCTTGTCGGGCCCTCTTTCAAAAATAAAAAAATACTTTTGTTTTTTATTTTCATTTTTTGTTGAAAAATAAATATTTTGAAAATTAAACTCATTTTGTTTATTTAATTAAAAGTACTGTTTTAGGACGGGCGTTGTGGGGGTGCTAATACCTTCCCCACACGTAACCGAATCCCGAACTTGAAATCTAGTTTTCGCATACTTGTTTTATTATATTTTTGGTTTTTCCATAATTTTTCATAGTAAACTATGGTGGCGACTCCTCTGTTTTGAAAATTAAAAATAATTTTATTTTGTTCATCGTCTCTGTCGTGACCCCGGTTGCGACAAACCCATTCAATTCATAGTTTATAATAGAGAGCAACACAAGAAATTCTCATCAATATGACATGCAAAACTCACTCCAAGTTATACAACAAAATGCATCATATATGTCACATCAGCCAAGTTACACAATTTATTATCAAAAATGAAAATAAAAAATGAAATTTAAAGAACAAAAGTAAAAAAAAATAAAATAAATAAAATAAAATAACATCTTCCAAAGGTTTATTTTCCAACAAATCTTGATCATCATAGAATATAGTCTTCTTCTTCCACATTATTAACATTTGCATCCTCAGCATGATCGCACTCTCCTACAAATGGGGTTGGAACCCATGCCCAAAATTTCATTCTTTTTTTACTTGTTGGGGTCGGCCGCCATAATATAACACAGAGTGCCATCTCAGGTCTGCACCTAAAAATGAAAAATTTTGATACACGTCAGGCTCAATGCAAATGGCGTCAAGCGCCATCCTTACCCAAGACAAAAATGTTCCATTTGTGTTAGGGGCACAATGAATTATGTTGGGTGGTGAAACAAGTTTAAGCGAATTGAATCTTTGGGTTACCTACTAAGAAACACTTTTTAATATCCCAAGTCTGACGGATGATCCAATCATGGTGACAAGAACACGTAAAGACTAAAGCAACAAGTCAGTCCAAATATTTTTTTATATATAAAAAATGAAAAGTAAAAATAAAAAAAAATCTAAAAAATCAAGCCTTGGAATTAAATAAAAATAACAAATTTGCACTCCCTGCTCACATACGCAGTTCCTATTGCTCAACCAAGTTAATTCCTTAATCGAAGGTTACCCAAAGATGGAAAAATAGCTAATTCATTCCTAAACTTGATGAGATTCACTCTCTGCATTGAGATCATCTTACTAGAACAATAAGCCAAAAGTTGCACTCTGTTCCCAGTAGTTGCACATCTCTGGTTGATTGAGTTTGATTTCAAAAGCTAAACGTATTTTATTTCCTGCTACATTGCGACCGGTGCACTTGTCATCATTGCAAATTTTGTTAACAGTTTCCCATTTAAACATTGAACCTCCTTCAAACAATTTGGGCTCTTCATACTTAAAATAGCTTTACACTTGTCTGGATTGACTTTAATTCCTTGCTAGGTCATCATGAACCCCATAAATTTTCCCCCGCCTACTCTAAAGAAATATTTTTCGAGGTTCTGGCACTTGTTATGTTCTCTAACCTTATTGGAGACTTTTTTCCAAATGGAGTGGATAATCCTCAATTGTTGTTGACTTGACCACCATGTCGTCAACATAAACCTCCATAGTGTTGTCGATAAGGTCCTTGAAAACCTTATCCGTAAGATGTTGGGAGATAATCTTGATAACATTTTTTATGATATTTTTGGACTTATTTTCATAATGAAATCAACTCTTTCTAAGCTTAGAACCTCCTAAATTCCATATTTTTATCTCTTTTCATAAATATTTTGATTCTTATTATAAATAATTGGTCATTTGAGTTTTTAATCAAATTTTACTCTAAATTTTATTGATTTTGTCAAATAAATGAACATGATGCATTTAGGTTAAGAAGAGTAAGATTGGAATACTTGAGGAGCAAATAAGGTCAAAGTTGGAATGCTTATGCTAACAGCTGGGCCAGGCTCAACAAAATTGAGTCAAGTGCTATTGGACCAGTTAATTGAGTCGGGCTCAAGATGCACTAGTTGGGCTAAGAATACTGGAAAATGCAATAAAATCCAATTGCGCCTGGCACCACTGTATATGGACCGAGCACAAACATCATAAATCATAATTTATTTAAAGGACTCTTTACATTACGGTAAACACTTCTAAACACTCCTCTACTTTGGAGACTCCACTCCATCTGGAGACTGGGAGTTAGAAAATGTAGCCTTGGGATGACAACTAGGGTTTGGAGGGTTTTCATTTTCTCCTCTTTGTATTTCCAACTTCTTCCATTATTCATCTTTCCATCTTGTTGGAATTAGATGTAATCGTTTAAATTCTCATATAATCAATATTGGTTTTCATAAATATGTCTCTATATGCATGTTTTTCTTTTAAAATGTTAGTATTTTGGTTTTGTGCATTAAGTCTTGTTGTGCTGATTCACGACATGATAATTGATTCTTAGGATATTGGAAAATATCATTTTTAATAAGGATATAAATTGAAATACTAAATGAAAGCTTGTGTCTAGAAATAGAGCATGATTCGTTTATTGCCTTAAAACACTTGTGGCAATTGCAAGTTCTATTTATATAAATGATCAAGGAATTGATGATTAATAAATAAGCTTAGGTTCATTCACCTAAAGAATTAGGGTTTGGGTATTATTATGGGTTGACCTTGATATTTGTTTGAAAAGAAGATAATTGATTTTATGCATGAGAGTGGGGTTTGATGAAAGTTTAATCCTAGCAATTACACTTTATATTCTCTCAATTCTTTTTCCACATTCCAAGTGCTCATTAAAAATACAAAAATATATTTTAATTATTTTAATTTTTTTTTCTCGCATAAAAATTTAAACTTTGAAATTATTTGTAGTCTATTTTTTTATAAATTGTATTTATTATCTTATATTCCACAAGTTCCTTGGAAGACAATGATATATTTATTACTTGATACATTTGCAATTGATATACTTGTCATCATAGCAAAAAAATGTTTACAAGCCTCGACATTTTTAAGACCAAATGACATTACCTTGTAACAATAATAAGCTCATACTGTCATGAATGTCATTTTTTTTTCATCAAGTGAGTACATTTTAATTTTATTGTACCCGAAATATACATCTAGAAAACTAAATAACTCGTACCCTATTGTGTTATCCACCAATCGATCTATATTTGATGGGGCATATGTGTCTTTAGGACATGCCTTACCATTACCACATTAGTCAGTCACATGGTATACACAACTTCTTTGATAAAGTCAACTTTCAACAACAAAATGACTTCATGATCTCGTGTTTGCACTCATTCACTAGCGAACCACAATCAAGGATCTGGATATGACTTAATGAGCAAAGTAGAAACATCAAGTTTCTGGAAACTCGACCAGTAAAAAACATCGGTAAAGTTGTTCTAGTCAATCAGCACCTTACAAACTCGTCAATTGGCTATAATAGCGGTGAAAACAACTAGGTCATCCTGATTGGGGTCATTGATGTCAAAACAATGGTGTCACTTGTGGGGATAAAAAAATGGTTCTAAAGACGAACCTCATTCCTTTAGCACTCAACATCGCTATAAGTCGAGGTTAAGAATAATTTAAATACAACTTTCTCTATTAAATTTTTGAAATATTTTTTAGGATAAAACTATGATGAAGTTCCAAACTTCGAACCAAACAATATATCAAATACAATGATTGACCTTAATTATATTATCTCAACAAACAAACTTGAAATTGAAATAATATAATAATAATAATAATAACAATAAAAGTTATGATTATTTTTACATTTTGTTATTGGTGAAAAGATGGTGTATTTTAACTTTAACTAGTTTTCACCGAACGTTATTTTATCATGTGCAATTTATCATGTGAAAGAAGTGCGAGAGGAAGTTCTCAACTTATCTCTGATCGAATATCTTTTTTCTTTTCTCCACTTTGCCTCAAATATTTTTTCCTTATTACAATTATGCCCTCACATAACCCGACCCGACCCATAAAACAGTTAGGGCTTCGCGCTTATCGCTATAAATACCAAAACCAGGGTTTTTGTCGCCACAGGTTCACACTCAAGGATCATCTTCGGCAGAAAATCGACATCTGAGAGAAAAGCGTGAGAGTTTTCGTTGTTGAAGATGAGAGCCAAGGTTAAACGCATTTCCTTTCGTTATTCATGTTTATATGATGCCTATTTTATTTTATTAATATTTTACGTGTTCTGAACTTTTTAGGATCTGAGTATAATTATGAATTTGTCTTTGTTCACAGGAATTAGGATGTTTAACTCGATTGTATGATGTTTGATGTGTTTTTTTTTTTTTCAATATTGATTTTGCATGGACTTTTTTTTTTCCTTTCTGAATTGCTGATGTATTCCTTGTAAATGAACTAGTTCGATATTTTTAGTTTGTTGTTGTATTCGATTTGAAGAAATTCGATGCACTGTTTGATTTTGGAAATTGAAAAGGGGATTTTGTTTGTTGGTTTTGGTTTTGGCAACTGCCTTGTTGGGTAGAAAGTGAATTGTGTCAAGTATCTCATTTGAAAATGATTAGGTTAGTTTTGAATTTTGATTCGACTGGATTAGGTGTTGTTCAATACATGGGTATTGTTTCTTGTGTTCGCTTGTGGTACAACCTCTGGATGCTTGTCTAATTGCTCAAATGACAGGAGTTTCGTGTAGTGAAACGTTAAGAGGCCGGTGAAATTGTTTTAATTTTGATGGGGAACAAGTTTAGGTTAATCAATGATTCTTGAATCCTATTCTCTGAATTGACTAGTGAATTTTGTTTTATGCATTTTCTGTCAAAAACACCTGATTGTTTTACATGTGTGGTTCAAATTTTAAAGCAGGGGAAGGGAAGGTTAGAGAGGGTATCCTTTTGGTGCAAAGGAAGGGGAAAGGAAATAATAATATATAGGGGAGAGTAAGTAAACTTTCAAGGATAGTTTTGTGGACGCATTCTAATAATGTAGGTCTTTTTTTCTCCCTAAATACGGGTGTGGAGGGATTTTAGCCTTTAGGCAAACCAAGTAAAACTAACGGATTTCTATCTTTTCCTACCCTCCCTTTCACTTCACCAATGTCAAATACATTGAAAGGAAAGGCTAGGGAATTGGCATTGTGGAGAGTGATCAAGGATGTAATTTGGCTCTTCTAAATTGTGTGAAATCATAACCTCTTGGTTTCTTTAAGTTGACTCTCTGACTTCAGATAGTAAATCATGAAGGGGTACTGCATTTATGTTGGATAAAGGCCTATAGGCATTGCTTCGTATGTGCTATAAAAAGTTGTTTCGTATCATTCTGCACAGGATATATATGTACTTAACATACTATGGCTGTTGCAACAAATTTCTGGTTTGCCCTTTTGTATCAGACTAACATAATGTTGCAATGTATCAGTGGAAGAAGAAGCGCATGAGGAGGTTGAAGAGGAAGCGCCGAAAGATGAGACAAAGATCTAAGTAGGTGCTTGAGCAGGAGTCAGATGAGCTTTCCTTCCTATCGTCATGAGATTTTGGGTTGTTATGCCTCGAGTGATCATGAGGTCTAGTTGGGGTGAGGCGTATCTCACGACCAAGTTTAGCATTACTGCATTAAGACTATTGAGTGGGTTAACTTGTTATGATAAGTGGTTTTTCGAATATAATTATGTACTGGTTTTTATACTTGGTTTGCCCGAATAGCTTATATATATTAGTAGTATTTTATTTTAAGAGTTATCTTAAATTTTGATAATTTTACAGAGATGCTAAAATTGACCTATAGTTTTCAGCTTTCATTTTATTACCTGAGTTTTTTCGTCCGGTTCATTTAAGTTTTCTCTTTCATAAAATAATTATTATATCTTTAAAAGTAAAAATAATGTCTGGTTCCAAAAGTTTGCACCTGGTTCCAAAATTTGCACCTGCTAATTTTTCACACATGTAATCATATTTAAACGTCACTTAGAAGATGGTCATTTTCATTATAAGAGTAGTCTTGTGTGGGACTTTAAAATTACTTTAAAGATAACGAAAACCATTACAATGTTCGTTGGAAGAATAAATTGTACTATATGGAATAATTAAGTTTAAATTGAAAATATAAAATTGTAAATTGTTTAAAATTATTGAGAGTTTGTCCTATCAAAGCAAATTTTAGTTAGTTGCTTAGTGATGATGTTATACAATGTAGACTATAAATTGTATTTTTCAATGTAAGAACCAACTCAAATGAATTACATTTATTTGATTGTTCATGTTTTTCAAATAGAAAAATATTTTATTTTTATAACCTATGATTTTATTTATGATTTGGGTCTTATGGTTTATAACATGTTACTATACTCTAGCGAGGTTCAAATAAAAGCTTTTTCTCTGATTTATCTATGATTGCATTTCTCGTAATCAAGTAACCATATTTGGTATCCAATCCCCAAATAATCATTTACTCAGTTAATAAATATTTAAATGTTAGTTGTCAAATTGAATCTGAATGATTATTTTGTTTCTTTTGATTTAATCAGTAATGGTCACAGCAGTGCTTAATAGGTTTGTATTTTCTCGATCCGCTTTAAATTAATCTTTGTAAATTGTTTAGTGTCTACATCCTTTTTTTATACGAAAAATACCACTCTAGGCTCATAACGGGTCATGTGAATATAATTATTGTAATAAAAATATCCTAATAAGTTTCTTGTTCATAAATTCACAAATACACTTATATTAATTATAATTATTTTCAGGATAAATTATGCTTTTTTTTAGCTTTTCATTTACAAAATTAAATTTGGTATCTTTACTTTTAAGAGGTTTAGTTTGGTCCTTTATAATTTACTAAAAAAAATTGTTGCTACCTTTTTCTGTCCAAATGCGGTTTTAAGGTTGTCAGTGTGATTTAAATAGAAAGGATAACATTGATTTTACAGAAGATTTAAAGAGCACTGAACTCTTAAAAACCAAATTATTATTTTTTCAATAAAGTGGCTAAAGATTTTTTCCTTATTTATGTCTCTACTTTACATCAATAAGACTTTTATAATATTATGAAAAATTAATTTGAATTTTATTCTTCATCTATTATTGATTTTATATCATTAAAAGCGTAGAACATTTTATTTATAAATTTTTATTCATTAAAGAAATATTAGAGTAATTTTTACATATTTTTAATTACTATTGTTTTTATAAACAATTAACTAATACTGTACTTTAAAAATTGTTTTTGATATCATCAGTCCACATGTTTTAAAATATTTCATTACTTAAATATATTTTGTAATATATATTATATAATAATACTTTTACATTTTTAAATATATATCGCAATAATTTTTTTCTTTGTGAAAAATGTTATATTCTCACCTTTTACAAAAATAATAGTTTGCATCAGGTAGAAAAGGACATTCTCAGAAACATGCGATTGCTGAGTATATCATTTAAAAAAACACATGAAAATAAAAATAATTTCAATTTCAGATTCTTGAAATCCTAAAACTTTCATTTGTAGTAAAAACACCCCATCTAAGTATTACTTTTCCACACATAAATAATATCAGGAACTATCCTTTTACAACTCAACATGAAAACGATACATTTCCATCCATGTTTATATTCTCAAATATTTTTAATCCTTGAAATAAATACAGTGAGAATATTCATACTAATGTTTTTCTTTTTACATAATCTTTAACCTTTTTCATGATATATTGATATCTAAAGTGCCAGGGAGGAATTTAATGTCAATGCGTAATACTCCTTCAACAAACTGAAAGTTCCAAACAATTAATGAAGAGAAAATGGGCACAAGAAATATTTAACTAAGAGTCTTGATCTTACTCATTGTACTATTTACTCTTGCATACTCAATTAGGATGCCAAAAGGGAAATTCAAAAGCACTAGGAAATAATAGGAAGTAATGAATAGTATGTTAGTACCATCTGGGATTCACAATGAAATAAAAATGCCATGGAAAGTAATTTGTAACCAAGAAACAAATCTACAAATGGATAATACAAATCACTCAAAGAACTCAAATCAACAAAATAGGTTAAATCTAAAGCAAGGGAGAAAATGCAATGAGCATTATATTATCTGCTTGAGGCTTTTCATTACTCATCTCTAGATATTATATTCAATCAAAATTCCAAGTATTTGGGACAAACAAGCTGAGAAAACTCCATTGATATCTCAAGGCAGATATGCCTACTTACTTTGAGTTAGGGGGTATATGTCACTACTCTGCTGCTATTAATTCCTTGAAGTCGAATTGCATACAAAGCCTTTCAACAGTACTTTGACTCAGAACCTGTTTCCCACACAGCTCTTTCAACAGGTCTGCAGCTATATCTGTCTCCTCTTCAAAAGCAAGCCCTTCCACAAGAATGGTATAGGTATTCTCATTAGGCACACATCCTTTGTTAACCATCATCAGGAATATCTCTATTGACATGTCTGTTCTCCGAGCTTTGCAAAATCCAAGTATAAGTGCGTTGTAGTTATCAACATTAGGAATGTGGTCATTTTCTTCCAAAATCCTGAATATCTTAAGGGCCTCATCTAGCATTCCTTCCCTACACATTCCTCTTATCATAGATGAATAGGTAAAGGAATCTGGAGTAAATCCATACTTTGTCATTTCGTATAACATCTGAAAGGCTGCATATGTGTTCCCTTTCCTACACAGGGTTGCAATCACGTTTTTGTAAAAATCATGCATAGGGCTGCTTTGTTTATTACCCAAGCTTTGGATTATAAGGAAAGCCTCCTGCACCTTAGCTTGCTCACACAGCATTGCAACAGCACAGTATGTTCCATCATTAGGAATACAACGTCGGTGAATCATTTGGTCTATACATTGAACAACAAGATCCACTTTCCCTTCCTTGCAGAGGCGGGCAACAATGGGATTATAGCTAGTAGCACTCACCTTGAACCCACTCCTTGTCATTTCATCCAAAACCTGGAAAGCTTGTTCTGTTCTTCCATGAAATGAAAGTGAAGTAATCAATATGTTGTAAGTAACCACCGAGGGAGACTGCTCCTCTTTATCCATCTCTGCAAGAAGTTCGTTCGCCTCCTCCCACCGCCCTTCATAGCACAAAATCCTCAGCAAAATGTTGTAACTCACAACACTAGGACTGAACCCTTTTGCAGGCAATTCCCTGAAAAGCCTGATAGCTTCTTCAGTTCTCTCTTCCTTGCACAACCCAGTTAACAGCACATTGTAACTAACCAAATTAGGCTCTCCACCCTTGGCAATTATCTCATCAAGAAGCTTCACGGCCTCATCCACTCCCCTTTCCTTATACGCCGCTTGGAGAAGGAAAGAAAATGTGAATGCATTCGGGACCAAGCCCTTCTTTGTCAACTTATCCAAAAGCTGCAAGCTCTGGTTCAAGTTGCCATGCATGCAAAGGCCTTTAACAAGAGTGTTATAGGTAACAGTACTAGTTGGAAAACCATGCGCCTCCATCTTCTCCACCAACTGAAGTGCATACCCAACATTGCCTCTCTTGCACAGAAAATTGACCAAGTATGTATAAGAGGCTGCATCAGGCATAATACCTGAATCAACCATCATATCCATCACCTTCACAGCCTTTCTAGCTTTGTTCAACTTGCAAAGATCATACAAAAGCTGAGTTGCTTGAGTCACCTCTGGCTTTTGGCCCTTACCCACCAAAAACTCTAAATGGAGAAATGCATCATAGACCCTCAGCTCTCTACCCCTTGGGTCATTCCTCCCACCCCTCCAATTGGGGAGATTAAAAACCGTATCTTTTGGGGTAATGGCAATCTGGGTCGAAGCCGAAACCCTAGAAAAACCCTTGTTGAGGGAAAAAGTGTGGAGATTCGGAACCTGGGAAGGCAAGAAACCACCACAAGTGGGTCGTTTTGTTTTGGGGGATAAATTTGCAGCTGGTGACACTGTATTCAGCAGTGAAGCCATGATTGAAGTAGGAAAATGAGGTATAACGATGGTGAATGAATCCTAGTTGGTCAAGTTTTGCACATAGAACGAAAATTAAGAAACATTGTGGAAAGGTTCTGCTTGTAATAGGTATCTTGAACCTAGTTTCACTGTGTTCACAGTGAAGAGTGAAGATTGTTCCTTCAGAGAATTAACAAGCGAGAAAGTGAGTGTGAAAGAGAAAGAGAGAAAGGTTCCTACCACTGAGGATTTTCATTCAGCAGCGTCAGCTACGTTAGCACCACAACAACGTTTTATCGTGTTATCCTAACACAAATAGTTGTTTATTTTTTCTTTTTTCTGAGATATAAATGGTTGTGTTATTTTCACATTCGACCTACCAAGCCTTTTTCGTTATCAACGATAAATAGAAAATAAATGGCTTATATGAAAAATAGAAAGAATACTAAAATGAAAGTATTTAGTAAAGAAAAACAGAGAGAGAAATAGACGAAAATATTTAAAAATATAGTAAAAATTATTAATGAATTTCACTTTTCTTCAATCAAATATCTAATGTATTTATACTAAAAATTCTATTTATAATTTTTTAATAAATTTTAATTGATAAAAAAGTGTAATAAGAATAATATATTCTTATAATTTCTCTTGCAAAGGCATCTAATATAATTGATATGTATGATAAGTTAAAATAGTTATTTAAAAATTACATCTAATTAGTTTTTTATTAGTTAACAATTATTTTTTTCACGACAAATCATAAATATATTAAACATATATTTTATTTACAAAACCAATATTTAAATGTCAATATTAGAGGAGCTCAAAAGAATGGCTATTTGAATTTGTTTGTCTCATCTCACTCTTTATACTCTCTAACCAAATACAAGTTTAGGTTAAAATAAATTAGTCTCCAAATCACTTAATTATTTTAGAATATTAGTGATTAAGTTTTTAAATTAAAAAAATTGTATTCAAGTTATTAGTTTGTACTAAAAGTTTAGTTGAATTATGTTTTTTTTAGTTCACATCTATCTATCATAATCCTAAATATTTTTATTTTCTTTTGATTGATGGTGGAGATACGGATTTAAGTATTAAAGTGGTGCTTTTATTTTATATTTATTAAATTGTTGAAAAAAAATTATTTTGTCAAAATAGATAAATTGTGTCACGCAAACATGATGATGTTGAGTGAAGAAATTATGTTATCGTGATACGATTTTAAAAAAGTATTTCAAAGGATAAATTTCGTCACGCTTTAACGATTTTAATAAAAATAATAGAATTGAAATTGTGTCAACATATCACAATTTTAGTGTAGAAAAATATTGGTTAAAGCGTGCTAACGTGGCATGATTTTAGTTCTTAATAATTTGTTTTTATTTTTATGTTTCAAATTTTTTAAAAGATAATATAAAATGTTTAAAAAAAATTTCAATCTAATATTTTAGTAATAATATTTTTTTGTGTATATTTAATAGTGGACTCCTCACATTGAATAAAATTATCATAGATAATTTAGGGCAAACAAATTTTAAATGATCATAAATTTGCTTGAAATTAGAAAATGAATGTGGTGAAAAATAATCGTTAGACATTTCGAATCTATTTTTTTTTTTTTTTTGAAAATTTATCATTTACTGTTAGTTTTTCTTTTTTTTGTGTTTTTTGTGCTTTTTTAGAGTTTAGGCTCTTACCATATACTTACACTTGTCAAAAAATTTACAATTTTTTGTGACATTTTCTTATATTAATATAGACTTATCATATCATTACATCTTATATTTAAATTCTAAATATATAAAAAATAAATGTTACAACTAAAATCATGTCATGTTGACACGATTAAAGCTCTATTTCTTCTCACTGAAATCGTGTAGCACGATTTTAATTCTCCTTCTTCCACCAAAATCGTGTCAATATGATACGATTTCTCTTTCACAATCGTGTTTTTCATTTTTCTGAAAATGACACGATTTCTTCACTTGAAATCATGCCTGTATCACACGATTTACCCATTTTTCATAAAAGAAAATTACACCAATTTAATAAATAACGAAATAAAAATTACTGTTCTTAAACTCCATATACTAATATCATGATATTCAATTGTAAATACTCACTAATCATTAATTATTTTTAGCTAATTTTATTTGAGTACTTTTATTAAAATTAACTTATCAAAATAATTTATTTCCAAAAGAAATGTAAACTAGTGAAGAATTATTTTGAATTTGGTTTCATATATTTATATTTTTTTATTTAGATCTATAAAGTTGAAATTATTTTTAAAAAAATAGTTTTTTAAAACTTATACTTTGGTACATCTCATTTATTTTATTTTTTTAGAGAAAAATTGAATTTATTTGTATTAATATTTTAATGTGCAATTTATTTGAATTGCACTTTAAAATTAATTTCTAAGTTTATATTTTTAAAAATTGTTTTAAATAATTTTATTTAAAATTAAAAAAAATGTTTGCAATTATCATGGATACCCACGGCTATAAACTAAAATTCGCAGGTATGAAAAGAAAATGTTTCAAGTATTACAGGTAACATAACAAGTATTAGATGAGTTCTTTTAGATAAAATGGGTAGCCGGTAAAACGGTTGTCAACCCTAACTAAAATTACTTGAAATGATAATTAGTGAATTATGTAAAACTTTTGACAAAAACATTTAAAAAAGTTATTTATTTGAATAATCAGTCTTTTAACATTTATTAAATATAATTTTGTTAAAGAGTGACCAGTGAATATCAACTTCTAAAGCTTCTTTTAGATTATGTTAAGGTAATTTTTAATTAAAATTCACTCCCTTCTTTTATTTAGATATTTTAAAAAATAATTTTTATTAATTTAAAGCAAGTTAAATAGACTTGTATAATGATTTTTTTAACAGAAATTAACACATCATTTACTAATGTTGTAAGAAGTGTGTCCTTTTTTAATTTCATATTTTTCCAACAAAATAGTTAACCTCTTTAATATTTATTTTATTTTTGATTCACAAATGTCAAATTTTAGAAAATTTAAAAAAAAAATTAAATTTTTAATAATTTTATTAGTTTAACATACGAAAATGTATTAGCTTGATTTTTTGATTTAACTTTACAATTATATATATATATATATATATATATATATATATATATATATATAATATATATATAATATTTTTTATAAAGATATTATATATATTAGTATTTTCTCTTTTTGTATATTTATAT
>Ga0099825_1007068_pt1 | contig 13774 bp, 5 predicted proteins | sample SiratroredBW_FD_76838 | JGI IMG/M metagenome (GOLD analysis project Ga0099825, IMG submission 76838) | Root nodule microbial communities of legume samples collected from California, USA - Siratro red BW | ecosystem: Host-associated > Plants > Roots > Nodule | place: USA: California | collected... | reverse complement strand
AATTAAAATTTTGTTAGTATAATTTTAAAATTAAATATTTTTTATTTTATAATAATATGTGAGTATTAAATTTTTTTGAGGCCTTGAGGCTTAAAGCATATTAAATTTTTTTGAGGCCTTTGTGACCTTGAAGTTTAAAATATATTAAATTTTTTGAGACCTTTAAAACTTTGAGACCTAAAGCGGTTGCTTTAGCTACTTGGGCCTTGAGCCAACCTGTATAACATTCGTGTATTCATAATTTATTTATAAAAAATTAAAAAAGTATATTTTTGCTATTATTGAAAATAAATAATTATAAACATCAAATACTTTTTTTTTCCTCTTGTAGCCCATAAAGATTCCTTTTCCATTTACATTCTCCACGTATCTAAGGTGAGGGTGGTGTCATCTCATCATATTATAGTTGGATTTCTTCTCTAATTTTCTTAAAAAATAAAAGATAAAGAGGTGATAAAATAAATTGTCTTTGAAATCATCCACGAATTCTAAAAGTATATCTTTCTTATTAGATTTGGTACAAATTTTGAATTCTTGATTTAGAACGGAAAGAACAATTTAATTTAATTATTAAAGAGATCAAACTCCATAGAACCAATAATAGAAAAATAAAAGTGAATATTAATTATTTTTTATTTAAATGATTTCTCTACCTTAAAGAAAAAAAGATTAATAATTATCTTAAAAAAAACATATTTTCATGACAGATTGTTTAACGTCTCAATCACTATTGAATATCTAATTTAAAGATAACATCACTAACCAAATTTGTGAACGATATTTAACCTACTAATCACAAAAATCGCCTCCAAAATAATATTAATTATGCATGGCCAATAATATCACCCATTTATTATTAGTCTGAATCAAATTTGAAAATTTCCCAATTAATGAAGTAGTATCTCCAGAATCATTTAATTCTGTTTATACATGAAGTTTGTATTTTTGGCGTTATCTTGAATATTATAAAAATGGTAAAATTTCTTTGGCTGAGTTTGGTGGCTACATGACAGCCCTTTTCCTTGTAATTATTTTGTAATATTTCTCTTAATTTATGTAAGGATTTTTTTAATTACAAAACAGCAAAAACACATTTTTTTTTCTATTATCTTGAATCCGGAACAGTGCTAAACCTCTGTAGGAATAATATTGGGCCAGGAGTCCAGAACCAAAAAGGAGAAAGGGAACAAGAACAGACCCAAATTTAAACAATTGTTTGGAAATGAAAATTTCAAAATTTTTTTTTGTTTTCAGAAAACTGTGTCCACTGCAAGTACATTTTTCAATTTGTGAATTAACATTTATTGATGAACATTATTAATATAGAGTTAGTTTATCAAGCTGAAAATGAGTGTATAATCTAAATAGGATTAGATGGACTGATTTTCTTAAATGTTTTATTCTTATAATTTATCTATATATTTATTATAATATATTTATGAAAGTACAATCAAAAGCTTTAACTATTGTACTAAAACATTGACCACAAACTAAAAATAATACTATAATTTGAGTTTTAAGATTGAAAATTTAATTTCAGTTTTGGGTGTGGCATGTGCAATTTGATGGGATGGATTCAGTGATTTCTCTGTGTGCTTGCTTGCGTTGATTTTGACAACCTTTAAAGCAGTGGTGACAACTCTGACGGCCCCATTAAGGCAAAAAGATAAAAATTAAAAATTTAAACCACCACTATAAAAACTCTGACATCTCTGACACACCTTCATCTTCCCCTACCCATCTCTATTCTCATTAATCATTTCACTGACACTCCCATTTTTTCACCTCTTTTACCACAAAATAACTCACAAGACCCTTTTCCAGTTACCAAATAGTCAATAAAATCAAATATAATAATAAGCATAACCAAAACACATTTCAAAAAAATAACTGTCTATAACTTTTTAAATTTACTTACACCAAAAATGATTATACAAAATTTACCTCCAAAGATATTTTTTCACTACTTCCCCAGCCGCAACTCCTTCCAATCAATTATTGCCATGTCATCACCATAAACCACGTCAGCATTAATAAACCCGAAGAAAGTCGTAAACCCAATCTTCCACTTTGGGCCCCACCATGAGTCATTAAATTCCATCTCTGAATAAATTCCAGCTGGCATCCACTAAATATTATTTTAATATTTACCATTTATTTCTTTGTTTATTATTATAATCTTCCATGCAGCGTGTTTTGTTTGCGTAATGCAATGAGCACGGGTGAAGTGAAGAAAGAAGGAACCAACTTGGCGCCCAGTTTAAACCTCTTACGTGTCAAAATCCAATTGGCGTGAAACCCTCGAAGCCCTATAGGACCTTTCAAGCTTTTCGCTCAAAGCACGTAGCACCTGCCACGTGGCATCCCCTTCCCGAACCTGGCTGTTGAAAAGTAGTGCCCTCCTTGTCGATGGGTCCCACAGGTTCTTTTGAATCGTGCTCAGGTTCGTCGCCGCCACGCGCTCCAGTATCTCCGCCAGCGACCCCACGTCCCTCTCCGCCACAGTTATCGATATCTCCGACCACTTCACGGCGGAGGGAAACGGCAACTGGATACCGTCCGCTATAACTACCGGCACGCAACCCAAAGCAACGGACTCTACCAGCCTTGGACTCCACGGGGCCCACCCTAAGGGGCACAGACAAAACACCGAACGTGCAATCTCTGACTGGTAACCGGCAAACCTGTGTCTCTGCAGGTAAAACCTCCGGTCACCGTTGAACTTTCGCCATATCATTGTCCTCACTTTCCTTCAAGGTGAAAACAATGAACTTGTCAAAAGAAATACAAATAATAGAAAATAATTAGCTAATTTTTTTACGTTATGTCTCCGTCACAAAATATGACAAATTTACTTCGGATAATAATTTTTAAACGTTGAAATGATATTTTTTTGTCAACTACGAATGTACAAAAATTATATTTACAATCCCTAAGAAATTATTCAGGTTTTGACTATTTTGTACAGAATTAAATTGCAGTTAATTTCTCATTTAATTAGAGAGAAGAAATGGAGATAGTTATTACTTGCTGTAAAATCGTCCACTGACGTTCTTGGGATGAAGTTCCATTTTGCCCCGGAAGAAAACCCAAATATCTCGCCGTCCGTTCACCGGAGACTTATCCATCGTGTCCTGCACACTTTCCGGCGAAACGTACGGCGGAATCACAACATGCTCTACCTTCTGGCATGGGTGGTCGTACACAACGCCAAACGTCTGCAACACAATCGAGTTTCTCATAATTTCCGGCACGCCGTCAGCCACCGCCACGTCCTCCTTCGCAAAACCAAACAAAACAAATCATTCTACGAAACCAACTAGCGAAACCGTTTGAATACAAAAAAACAAAGATGAACGTACCAGCGTGTGGAAACACGAGCCGAAATCATGCGACGCCACAAAGACGTGGTCGGAGCCCCTGCTCCGGTTCCAGAAAGGGTACTCCGACGAGACGAGGTTGACCGCGGACGCGATGAGGGAGCGCGCGTGCCCAATCGCGGGGAAGCCGTTGACGGTGCTGAAGTTGCAAGACACGTAAACGGGGACGAAGAAAAAGTCAGCTTCGTAAGGGTCAAAAGTTCGCACCTCGCTGGTCAACAAAGCCCTGTGAATGGCAACCTCCGACGCAAACAAATGTCTGCTGCACCTCTGGTTCGACAACCAATCCGTGTTGTACTTGGGCGGAAGATCGTATACGAACACCTTCAAGTTCTTCAACGACGCAGACCCTTATAAAGCAAAACATCAAACAACACTAAATTTCTAATCTTTAACTTAAAAATAATATTTTTCTTCACGTATTGTAATATAAAATGAGATTGAGTGTAGATACCTAGATAGTGGAGAGATTGTGGAGGAGCTGTGTTGTTTGATTCAATAAGGGTTCTGGAGACATGAGTTGTTTTGTGGGGAGGTGGTTGTTTGGTGTGGTTGTTGTTGCTGATGAGGTAGGAAGTGAAGAAATAGAGGGAAAGAGAGAGCCAGAGAAGCCATTTGTAGTATTTGTAAAAGCAGTTTTTTTCTTGCTGGTGATGAGAGCGGCCATGTTTGTGAAGGAGCTTCATCTTCACATAGTAGCCCCTGCTATTTGGGGCTGTTTTGTGCAGAGCCATTTCATTTAAATTCAGAGGGAAAAAACAAGCCAGGTGTGGAGGGGATCAAGGTGGTTGGTTGAGAGAGTGCTATCTTGCTGGGGTGTGAGAAGAAGTGGAAATGAAGAAACAGCGACGGGGGGAGAAACCAAACGGGGGAGTTTTGTTTGGTTTTGTTTTGTGTTGTGTTGTGTTGGTAGCACTTCGTTTTTGCTAGAGAATAAACAAAGGGGGTTTGTGAATTTTTTTATTAGGGAAAAGTGAGGGTGGGATTAAATTATTGCGTTCAAAGGAAGAACGGTTATGGGGTTCTTTATTTTCTTACAGGACATGGTGTGTTCCTAATTTCGATTATTCCCTAATTATTGAGGGAGAGTGTGTGTGCAAGAGAGAGAGAAAGATTGTTTGTTATGTCACATGGTGAAAGGCTGAAAGGTAGCAATAGATCAGAAATGAGGTTGGCCACGGACTTGCTTATTATGCAGCTTTTTAGCCTTCTTTCTCAGTACTTTTTAACTTTATATATTGTCTCATATCAACCATGAAAGATATTAAAATCAGAATTCAAAACCATGAAAAGAACCTAACACATCAATGAACATGTTGATGAACTTTTCGGAAATCTATGGCAAAACCTAAAGTTAAGATTTACTACGTTTAACAAAAATCTAAATTAATTACAGTTAACAGTTTTGTCGTTATGACTGGTTTAATACTTACGATAACATTAACTCACATTTGATGTGTGCTGTTGGATTGAGTTGTTGTGAGTGGTTCTAGGTGCAACTAATTTTTGTGGCTTTGGGAAGAAGATAAGGTTGTCTTAAACATGTTTTATGATGAATACGAAATTAAGCAACAACATCTAGATCAACGTGACAATCTCTGTCTCACCATCATCCTTGTAAGTGCAAAAAGCCAATGAGGTAGTGTCCAAGCATTCAACAGTGGATCATATTTGATACAGGACAGATGCAAAGATCGGCAAGGCTTTAAAGAGATATTTTGCTAATCCATGTAAATATTTAATAGATAAAACCAAACAACAAAAACAAAAATAATGCAATAAGAGCAATGATAATATGACTAGAAAAATAAGCCTTACGGAGAAAAGATCGTTTATTCTTTTAAATAAGAGTAATTGTTTTTCAATAACCTAACAAAAATAAACTGTTTTATTTTCCTTGAATCCACTTGCCAATACTATCACTTTCCTGTTGCATCAAATCAAATGATGTAACTAATTTTACGGGAGACACAACTATTTTGTTGATTATGTTAACAATTTCTATATCTTGAGAATTCTTTCAACGAGAATAAGAAAAAAATAGATTATAATTATGAAAATAACTCACGTTATCATTCCATCATAATTCATCATGTATAATACGTTTTTTAAATTTTTATGATAATTATTTCAAAAATTAGACCAAAAATTTTAATTGATTGATAATATATTTTTATCGACAGTGTACGAATTAAATTCGGACTATATAAATAATACTATAATATAAATTTAAAATTATTCAATATTAATAACCACTTGTTTTACGAGTACATACTCATGCATATACTTAATCATATTTGCGCTCTTCTCTTAACACAAATAATTATTCACTTACACGTGCATTCTGAATTCTATAATTTCTTTACGTAAAAAGAAATAGAAACGTTTGGGCCTATTTATTTCACTTCAAAATTAGGTGGGTCTTCACGTATATTTTTATGCACAACAATAATCGTTCAAAACTTTAGATTTTTAAAATTTTTTTTCATGAGTAAAAATAATATATAAAATTTATTTATTTACCTATTTGTTGAGTGAAATTAACATGAAGCAATAAAAGTATTTATGAATAATTGTTATCACGTGACTTAAAATGAGTTTTCTTTTTTTCTTATCAATAATATATTGTTTCCCTTAGCCACCAGAGGTAGACCCGTAAGTGATGATATGATAGCTCGGATAATATACATGGCTGGGACATCATATTTCTATAATTGTTAACTTTCGTACACGGCAAGCTAACATTTTTTCTCTCTTATATTAAAACAAATTATAATTTATAATTAAAATATTTAAATAATTAACTACATATAACGATTGGATTATAGCTTCTAATCTGTCTTTGGTGAGTGTGATTTAAAGGTATTAAATTATTAAAAGAGGTTTGCATGTTTGATGGTATCTTGAGGTCAAAGGCAATAGGATTAGTACATGCTACCTAGAAGACATTCTATGTGGTGGAATATGCACAAGGAATTTTGTGGTTGGAGTTTTGGTCACATAACCCTTCTAGTTACATTTGGATTACTTGTTTCAGCACCCACTTGTAAACATACAAACACTCAATAAAAAACTATAAATGCTTCCACCCTACGTTGCTATAATTATTTTCTTAATCAAATCACATCAAAGATTAATTATGCCTGCCAAATGTTATTTCTTTGTACACAGGTGCATAGCTAGGGAGAAGTTTTGTGTATAGCTATGAGATATGAGATAGTGAAATAAAGTTTAAAAAATGTGGTTAGTTTTACTTTTTTTATTTTTGTTGTTGTTTAGGATCTTGGCTTATATGAGGTTTTTCATCTTTCCTTTTCACTATCTTATCCACTTTTGAAGCCAAAGTCATTTTCCCTCCCTGGTTAAGGAAACTAGAGCAACCAACAATATTGCGCATAAAAGCTAAGACCAACTAAAGTATTTTTCATTGGCAAGGATATGTATAGAAGCACTCAAGGTTTTATTGACTCACCCAACAAATGTCAATTTTATTTGCGATGACTATGAAAGATCAATACAAACTCTACAAGTCCTTCTCTTTGGGCAAATATGTTTCACATCTCATTTGTGTTGAAGAAAAAAAGGTAACTATTTTGGAAACTAATAATAAATTAGTTTCAGAAACTATATTCTTTAGTGAATTCATTTTATGTCATATTTTCTCTCTTATTATTTATTACACCAAAATAAGATACGAAATTATAATTTCTTAAATAAAAAATTTATTGAAAAAAAGTGCATGAAGAAGTGGGATCTGGGATTTGAAGCAATGATTGAAGGGTCTAGAGGGTCCAGCTACATGGAAGCACTTCTGCAGAAACACCTGGTAGGATACTTTCATAATACACTACTGATTGTTATATTCTCTTTGCTAGTGGGGTGAATGCAAATCACAAATTAAGGCCTTAAATAGGCTTTTATGTGTTATTGTTACTTAAAAAGTAAAAATCTTTGTTTATTAGAGTAACTTCTTCCAAAAAAGAAAATTCTGGTTGTCTGTCTCATATTAAAATAACTTTTAATGATATATATATATATATATATATATATATATATATATATATATAATATTTGTGTGAACATGTATTTTTTAATATTTTACCCTTACAACAGTAATAACTATTTTTTTTTATTGTTTTACTATTCTTTGTTAACTTGTGTTTGAAGGAGAGTCAGAAATAATTACTTCATAAAAAATGAGATAACTCTCATTATAATTATTTTTTAAATTGTATTAATTGTTTTTTTAAATATGAACACACCTATTTAATAACAAAGTGTTTTCACTTACATATAAAATATATAAGGATGATTCTCCCATTTTGTATATACAATTCTTTTTCTATTTTACATAATACTTTTAAGCTTATAATATTTAATAACAAAGGGAAGACTTTTATATAGACTAATTACAAACATTTTATATAAAGTTAAGTTATAAATGTTTATAATGTTAGATTGTATATAATTAAATAGCTTATCATAGTATAATCTTAATGCAATGTACAATACATAATGTATTCAATTAACTTGTTGTATATAATAAATAAAATTATATAAAATAAGAAATAATTATAAAAATAAAATAAATTACATAAATTAATTATAATCAAATATTATACCATTCATAAATTTAAATAAATAAATAGAATTATCAATAAAACTATTAAATTATAATTTTATGTTCTTATAATAATTTATATTAAATTTTATAACTAAAATATAATAACGAAAATATCAAATGATTTATATTTTAATATCTATTACATTCTTTTTTATCTATAATAGGGTATAAGATAATTTCATATTAACATTTTTTTAAGCATCTAATAGAAATATATTTAATGGTTTAAATAAAAAATTTATTAGTATAATTTGATTATATATATATATATATATATATATATATACATGGATGTACAGAGAGAGATAATTTAGTCTTTCTCATTATTTTATAAAATGCGTTTGAATAATATTATATTACTTTACTTTGATATTTAAGATTTAGTCTATCTTATCCTTTAAATACAATTTATTTAAAATGATAGTTGTTCCTTAAAAATATTCTATATCTTTATGAGTCTCAAATAGATAGTATACAAGTCGATTTATATCTAAAATTGGGAAGAGACATATTTTTTGAGTTTTTTTTTTAAAGTCCAACAAAGATTAGTTTAAACCTTTATTATATAATATTAAAATTTATTGATATTTTAGTCAAATCTGTTAAAGATAAAATTGTTAAAGTGAATAATCGTATTTAAAGTATTATTTATTTTAAAATATCTTTCTTTCTCATGATTTTGTTTTAAAAAGTTTCAATAGATTAAAGAAATAAAATATTTATAAATATTTTTTAATTTTTTATTCGTATATAATTCAATGTGTATTAAAATAAACTTTTTAGTCCAGGACTAAACTAGTAGATAAGAATATTTGCTTTTAAATTCTTTTTTTTTTTTCATATATTATACTAATGTTTTAGTTTCATGTTTGATAAAATAACATCATTAAGGTTTATCATTATATTTAGTGTTATCCAATTTAAAATTTTATATCTTGATTACAATTTGTTTTTATAGACAACCTCTAATGTTTTAATCTCAAACCGATTAATAATAAAAAGTTTATACTTATTTGTAGCTCGACTTCATGATAGATTTTTTACAAATAAGTGTGAAATAAAATTTAACTTAGTTATCCAAATTGAAGATTTTTAACTCAACTTTAAATCTTAATTATCTCTTGTTTGATTTCATCTCTTAAGTCAATCTTTATTAATAGATGTCATATTTATTTTGACTCTACTCCTTAAATATTTTTAGCCTAAGTCAGCATCATGAACATAAATAACTTGACTTTAAACATATATAAAATAATTCATATCTTAGTATCACTCGCTAAATTATACAAATGAGGATCAATAGTTTCACCTCATGCTTTAAACCTCTATAAAACTCTTGCCTTCAATATCTTCCATGGAACTTCGTTCCTTCTAGATTCCTTTACTAATAACAATCAGTTTCGTTAAGGATTAATATTTATGGGAGAAAATGAAGAAATAGTTTTACTAGATTTTCTTTTTCAATTATATGTTTGGAGAACTTTAATATAAGACGTAACTTAGGAAAATATATTTATTGATATAGCATTTGATAATGCTGGTAATCAAACTTGGGTGTAATTTAATAACCCCAAGCATTTATCTATGCAGTTTGGTTAGGTGATATATAAATGAGGACGACACTATCATAAGTATCTGTCTTTGAAATTTAACAGTTTGGAAGACGTGGTCCGAGTTGACCAAATTGGATATTTAGCAGAAAGAAGAATAGTTACTATTTTATGGCAAATTTTGTATATGATATTAAAAATCTCAAATCGACTAAACATAAAGTTTTTTTATAGTTTATGAATGAGTATAAATCTCACCTTATAAACCGATTTTGTAAAATTGAGTTAAATTTAAATCTTACTCCGTAATATCAGAATCTATTCTATCACAGTTATTAAGTCATCTGTTACCAAGTTGCTATAGAACCACTCTTAAACAAGATAGTGACAACTATCCTACCAATTAAGTTAAACTTAAATATCACCTTTTAATACTTGTCATGTGCACACTGACAAGAAAAATGAATCAATTACAAATGTAGCAAGGTTAAACATAGTAAGCTGTTTTAATCCATAGAGCTTGTAAGACAACTTATACAGTTGCCAATGCAATATTCCTGAATATGAACAAATGTCTGTTCATACATCTGCTTAAAAATAAAGGAGTTGTAAGTTGAATTAAGAAAAGGGTATATGACCCTACAGCATTGCGGTGTGAGCTGTTTGAGCACATGCATTGCATAGATAGGACTCAGGAGTCACTAAGACACAGGGAGGGAGTGGCATGAAATGAAGAATCTTCCAAATTATTGGAGAGAAAAGTTTGATCAAAATTGCCTTTGCCTTCGGGAACATGTTCCCATGTGTGCATGTGACACCCTACATGGAATAACCACCCTCCATTCCAATATTGAATTCAGAACATACTATTGTTTTTCCATGCTTCAGATTTTCTTAGATTTGGTTTTTCAACTTTGAATGGTGGATGAATGAATGAGTATATTCTCTTGCTCTTCTCTCTCAGATTGCCATCTTTCCCAAAGTAGTGGCTTAATCACCTTGTATTGGAGGGTTAAGGAAAATAAGTTTTGTGTGGATAATTTTCTTCGTTAATGCTTCTTAAGAATGAAAAGAAAAGAGAAATAAAATACAGTTCTTCATAAGTCAAATTAATTTAGTTTTAAGCTAATTTGTAAAAAATTCTATTTATTTTTTAATGCATTAATTACTTGTTTTAAACAACGAGAACTGTTTCTGATCCATTAAAATATCAGGAACTGTTGACCCTGAGACAATAAATTATTGGCCATTGCTTCCTTTATCTCATCATATTTTTAAAATACTTCTTCGGGTTGAAAATATGGCTCTAAGAATTCACATTCCGAAATAAATTTTAGGTATAAAAATGGTTTATAGAATTATGAATTTTAGGAGGTGTAAAAATTATTTATAAAATATTATTTCTGGAAGTTTAGTTGAAGTTTCGAAATGTAGTTTTCGAAAATATACCTTAAGCCGTTCCATAATTCTTTTGGAATTCCGTTTTCGAAAAAAAAAAAAAATTGCAATCGGCACATTTTGCAGTTCTAATAATACCACCTTCAAAAAAAAAAAAACTTTCACAAACCACTGCAGAAATTGTCTCAAACCACCAAAACAGTTGAGCAAACTTCACTGTTAAAAGTTAAACCAAAAAAATATTAAATATGCTTCTCACAATCCTTCAAAACCGTAAAAGTGCAAGCAATTTTTTTTTTCTTTTGGATGGGTGTAGCAAGCAAATGAGTGAGTGCAGAAAGCAATTGCCTAAACTATTTTCATGTTTTGTTCTTTTGAATTTTAACGGTTTCAGTCAAAATTACTAGAGATAGACTGCTTCTGGCTGCATCTCCAGGTTTTTTAAATTTTCTTAAACCATCCCGTTTAAGAAAATCATTGTACCTCTTATTATTTAAAAATGAATAAAAAAACTTTTTTTAAATAGGCAAATTCGACAACCAATTCCAAATTCGAAAATAGCTTTAGAAATTGCTTATTCTTATCCAGATTCGAAAATAGTTTTCAAAATTGCTTATTAAAAAAAAATGTATCGTTAAAAACACTTTCAGGTAAATCCTGAAGCTAATTCTAGATTCGTAATTAACTTCAAGATTTATTTATTTCAGAAATACTTTTTTATAAAAAATGAATTTCAGAATAGATAATTCTAGAAGTCAATTCCATATCCAGAAATAGCTTCCAAAAATTTCTATTCCAAAACTGAAGGTGTCAAAAAAAATTATTATATAATTAATTATCTCATTATATCATTACCTATTTTAAAATTGTCTATTTTAGAAGTGAAGGTGTCAAAATAATTATCATTGTCTATTCTGAAATTATATAAAAATAATTATATTATTTCTTATTTTGGAATTATATCAAAATAATTATATCATTGTCTATTATGAAATTTTATCATTGTATCATTATATTATTGTCTATTTTGAAATTTTTAAATAGACAATGATATATTTCTTTTCGGAATAAGAAATTTTAAAATAAACAATAATATAATAAAATAATTAATAATATAATAATTTTTTTTACACATTCAATTCTGAAATAAGCAATTTCGAAAGCTTTATCTAAATCTGGAATTGACTTACGAAATTACCTATTTCAAAATTCATTTTTTATGAAAAGATATTTTCGAAATAGGCAAATCTAAAAGCCAACTTTTTGAAAATAATTTTCAGATTTGTCAATTCTAAAAGTATTTTTAATGACACATTTTTTTCTAAAATAGATAATTTTGGAAGCTATTTTCATATGCGGAATTGGCTTCTAGATTTGTTTATTCTAAAAAGTTTTTTATTCATTTTTAAAAAATAAAGGATATAATAATCTTTTTAAATAGAGCAGTTTGGGAAAATTTTAAAAGCTTAGAGGTGCCTCAAGAATCCTTAGAAGTGCAAGAAGAAGCAGTCCTAAAAATAAAGTGTCTTTTTTGTAATGGGCCTGCATATATTTGGAACGTTGAGAAAAGAGGGCTTTTTCGTCTACTTCTATGTTGCAACCTCGTAATTTCAAAAATACTACAATTTTTTTTTTTAATTTGTATTTCATATTATATAAATATAGATTTTTTTTTTCATTTCAGATTTTACAATTTAAAATATATTTTTTTATATTTTGAATTATATAATTCATTTCTATTTTGTGTAAAATAATTTAAAATATAAATATTTGTTTTCTTTTAAATTATACTATCAAAAATACAAAATAGATAATTTTAATAATTATTTAAAAAAAAAAAAGATAAAATAATATTTTTATTTTATATATATATATATATATATATATATATATATATATATATATATATATATATATATATGCAAGAAGAAAAAAATGGAGGTATGGAGACGGTGTCATGTGACCCGAAGGATTCATCAAGAAATTAAAAGTCCTCGAGATTTTAAATAATCTATGAAAATATACAAAATTAATAATAATAGTAATTAATTTTTGCGCATATTCTTTTACTTTTTTTTTTCTTTTTCATTTTTTTAACATGTGTGACTGGTTAGAATTTAGGGTTTATTAATATAAAAGACAAAAACAAGTCAAAACAAATATTTCTATATTGAAAAACCATTTTGTTCTTAGAACAGAAATAACAATCTTGAATTAGTTATTTTTTTGACAAGTTTTTTCATGAAAGATAAGCTTCCTTTAATTAAATCTTGAAAACACTTCCTTCCTCTTATCACCTGTAAATCTCAAACAAAAGCATAGGAAAGTGCTGAACGATTCTCTTTCATTTTTGTACCGATGAGAATATCAATAATTTAGTTATAGAAGTATAACTTGGCAACAATAGTACAAAATTTGATTATGTAACTCTTTATTTTGTTCTTTATATTCATAGCTCATTTTAGAGAACCTATTTTATGTAATTGATTACGTTTTTTTTTTGTCATAGGATTTCCATAGAAGCTACATCTAACCCTAACAAACCTTAATATTAAGAAATAAATTTTAATCTAATTAAATTTCATAAAGCTGTTTTGAAATATGATCTTTACATTTACTTATATTTTATAAATTAATCTTCTCTTTTACTTGACATGAGATTTTCATATTTTTACTTTTTTTTAATAGAAATACCAAAACATCCTACGAAATGCCATATATATATATATATATATATATATATATATATATATATATATATATATATATATATATATATATATTTTATATGTATATGTCTTTCAAATAGATATATTTTTTTT
>Ga0099825_1007065_pt1 | contig 13781 bp, 7 predicted proteins | sample SiratroredBW_FD_76838 | JGI IMG/M metagenome (GOLD analysis project Ga0099825, IMG submission 76838) | Root nodule microbial communities of legume samples collected from California, USA - Siratro red BW | ecosystem: Host-associated > Plants > Roots > Nodule | place: USA: California | collected... | reverse complement strand
CTTTCAAATCTTATCATCTATCTGTTAATCCAAACAACCTTCAAATCTTATCATCTATTTATTATTCCAAACAACCTTATCGTCCAAATATAATCTTCTCAAATTCCTTCAAATCTATTATCTCAAATATACTTCTTTTTGTTCATCACAAGTTCTCAATGCGATTCTAGTTTTTAACCTCGCTCTCAATCTTCCTCACACACTCTACATCCATCGTTTCCAGGAATGTTGAAGCATCGCTAATGCATAAAACCCATCAACCTCTTCCATAGCAAAGCTACCACCTTTTGTCACAGCCATTTTAGTCACACTCTCAACCACTCTTCTTGCCCTCTTCTCTAGTTCTAACCTTTTTAGCTTCATCAAAACTCATCTCATGTTGTGAGCTGCAGTTCAATTGTGCCCCTCAAAAGATTAGTGACTTTCACGTAAAAGTTGTACTTGTCATAACGGAAGAGCCAACTATCAAAATAAATGTGCGCAGTGACAGAATAGAGGAAGTGTGGGAGCTTGACGTGGCTTGCGACGTCGTATAGGAATTCAATCTTCATCATCAATAGTAAACAGCTCTATTTTGATAAATAGATAATGAACGTGGCTTTAATTGGATAATATTTTTTAAAATAATAGTATTCAAGAAAAAATATGTTTAAATATTATAACTTCTCTTTAAAAGTCAAAAATGTCCAATTTGGTAAATCCAGTGAAGAGGGCTTTATTTTTGTAAGTTTTTTAGAAACATAGACTTTTGAAAAAAAAAAAATATAATGAAACGTTTGATATCACTAAATTAAAATTAATTAAGTTTAATTATAATAAAAATACCAGTTATTTTTTTTTTCAAATTTTTGTTTCATTAAAAGATGTTAAGAGTTATAATCAAAACCGTTTTTCTAATTATGAAACTGGCTGTGAAGATTAAAATACACGTTTTCTTGTCTAATAAACTTAATATTATTAACTAAGCAATTAAAATTATCATTAAGATGACATTTTGAGAGGATTGAACATTTTTCTCACAGTACATAATCAATTTTTTCTTTATTTTTCTTAAATAGTTGTAGAATCTTATCTTATTAGAATTAGAACTATAAATATTTTTCTTAAATTACTATTATATTTTATTTGAAATTATTCTTGTTTATAGTTTATATTATATTCTAATTATGAAACTGGCTGTGAATATTAAAATACATGTTTTCCTGTCTAGTAAACTTAATCTTATTAATTAAGCAATTAAAATTATCATTAAGATGACATTTTGAGAGGATTGAACACTTTTCTTACAGTACAACATGCATAATCAAATTTTTATTTATTTTTCTTAAATAGTTGTTGTGGAATCTTAAATTATTTTTATTTATTTTAAAATTTGGAAAAGTCTATATTTGAAACTTCTAAAGTTCTTCCTATCCGCTGCTCTTTTTTCCGTTACTGGTCCTGCTGTAATTAACAATTTTTAACTGTTATCTAAGTTATTGTAGTGGCACAATAAATAAAAAAAAAGAAACGCATGACAACTTGCGTGTGACTGTTAAATTTTCAAAGTGGGCACTCCTTCCTGAAGGAAGAAAAGAAATATAAAAAGCTAAAAGCTTCCAATTTAGACTGTTTTCTATTTTTTTTGTTTTGTATTTTCTTTAGAACATATTAGTTCTATATATATATATATATATAAAAGTAAAATTAACTATTTTTATAGTTAATAATAATAATAATGAGATTCATTTAATATTTTTATTTCATAACGCGCTTTTTTAAATTATTCTTAGTTTGAAAATATTTTTAAAAGTAAATAGAAGATTTCTTTTAAGTAATATCATTAATAGAACTTCGAAAATTAAAATTTGTTTTTATTTTGTGACCATAAAAATAATCGTGATGTGTGCATTATTAATACCGTGGACTCAGCAGGCATCGGTGGCACACAAAACTTGAGTTGTCCTTCCCTTCGTAGCTTCTTCAACCGCGTCAAACAAAACCTCATGCATCATTCCTCTATATAACCTCACACTCCTACTTCATCCATCGCAATCTCTTTTCTCTTCTCAAATACAAAAAGGTAATTTGTAGCAGTACTCAGATCAGATGCAATGAGATTCAATTCGATTCTCTTTTTCTTTCTGTTCCAGATTCATCACCATTCTTATGTCTACTGTGTCCTTCTCCAATCCAATTATTTAATTTTATCATCACTCCTTCCACCAATTTAATTTCTCATATCTGCATGCAATGGAAGAATCTCTCAGGTTTTTATGTTTCGATTTCAGTTAATTAGATCTGTCGCAGGAGAAAAAAATGGCAGGCGAGACATACGAGGAAGCCATTGCTGCGTTGACCAAGCTTATAAGGTGAATTAAGGAACTGTGTTTGAGCTCTCTTACTTTGTTTCTCACCACCGCTTCCTCTGTTATGTATTAATTAATTACGACAAAAACAAAGTAACATCATTCGTATCGTTTCGTGTCGGTTTCCCGCTGCGCTGTGACCAACCGAAACCGCGTTTGTTTTGTTTGGACGACGAGGCGGTCGCAGTGGGCCCAGCCCTGATAGTTGTGACTTTTCTTTTTCTGTTTCGGCAGCGAGAAAGCCGACCTCAGTGGCGTCGCCGCCGCAAAGATCAAGCAGTTGACGACGGCGCTGAAGAGCGACGCGTCGAAGCCGTTTAACCCGGACGAGAGGATCCGAACGGGGTTCGACCGCTTCAAGAACGAGAAATTCCAGTGAGTTATATTATTGTCTATGCTGTGGTCTTCTCCCACTATTTTTCGTTTTAATTAATATTCAGAAATTTTTTTCAAATTTAGTGAAATGCCATCAGTGCCCCTTCTGGGGACTTATGGATGAAGAAGTGAAAGGTTATTAAGTTTTGTGCGCTTATCTTATCAGCAAAAGCTTCTGTTTCCGTCTAATTCATTGTGTGGGTCCCACCTCGATTACAACCATCTCGGTTACAACCTGTTTTTTTCTTTTTTTTTTTTTCTTAATTTAAGTGTGATAATTTACTACAGAAGTTGACCCGTAATTATTATAAAATAGCATCTATTCATCTTTTAACATGCCTGTCCTATAATTAAATCTGGCCAATTATAGTAAGTAATGGTAGAATAATACTACTTTCTTTAGCTAAATTGTAAGTGATACTTGATTGTTTTTTATGAGAACTTATTTATATATTTTTCTATGCAGAGGTATTTTTAATTGAAGTGATACAGTAAATAATACATTTATTTTAAGAGTTTGTAAACATTTCATTGATGTTAGTGAAATGCTCTTATAAATTAAAGACATAATTAATTTTTTTAATTAGATTTATTTTTTAATTTTAACGATTTAATAATTGAATTTTAGAAAGCATTATTAAAATTGTTTATTAAGCTTAAATTACGTAACGAAAATGATGTATTTATTGAGAAAAAAAACCATATTTATTGTTATTTTTTAATTTTAGTGAAAAATCTTAATTTACATTCATTTTAAAAGAAGAAAATAACACGTTTTATTTATTATGATCGATAACAAATTTTGCCAACCATGTCTTGTAAATGGTCAACGAACAAATAAAAGACATGTTTCAATGATTGCGAGTCCTTTACACTAATTTATCATGCATTTGAACCATGTGAATCTCAATTATTAGTATTTTTTGATTAAAGATCAGTTATTGTAGTTTATCCTTAAAAATGTATGTACTTACTCTAATTAGAGGTGTAGCGCAAAAATGAACGTGCTGTCCTGGTCCATTAGAAATTTTGATTTTGTTTTTGCTTCCTCAAACTTATTCGCTGGTAAATTAGACAATTTAGACATTTCATCTTGCTTTGAAATTTCACTAGTAATACTGGGTGGCTGGTTTGCCTCAATTAATTATTATTATTATTATTATTATTATTATTATTATTATTATTATTGCATTGACTAAATAATTAAATATTCTTATTTCAGGAAGAATCCGGAATTATATGGGGAACTTGCCAAAGGCCAGAGTCCTAAGGTGAGCCACATTATTTGACTCAGCAATAACTTGGTTTTCATAGTTGTCCCTTGAGTGACCATAGGGTCAATAGACTTCCCGTAAACTGTTTAGAATAAAAACAAACTTCATATTCACAATAAATCTTATTTTAGTTAGCTTATTAAAGTTGTAATATATTAAACTGTGAAGCGAACCAAAAAGAAACGTGTAGAATGCAAAAGCAAACTGAGAAGACCTTTTTTTTTTTTTTTTCTAATTTGCAGTCAATTGTACGCATGCATGAACAATTATTCTACGGTGTAATCACATTAGTCTAATTATTTTTATGCATGTAATTTTGACTTTGGATATTCAAAATATAAAGTTCCATCGCAATTTTATATTGCTTGAATATATTAATGTTCTATTACGCATTGACCTGACATTCTTTAAAAAAATACTGTTTGACTTAATTCTTTTTAATCTTGTCTTTTGGAAAATTTTAAAAATAAAAATAAATTCTCATTGGATAATATTTTTTTGGATGCCTACTTAATTAAGTTTTGTTAATTACTTGTTATAGTAATGTTGCATTTCCCACACTTGTAGTTTCTGGTGTTTGCTTGCTCAGACTCAAGAGTTTGCCCTTCCCATATTCTGGATTTCCAACCGGGTGAAGCGTTTGTGGTCCGAAATATAGCCAATATGGTTCCACCGTATGACAAGGTTTTCTTTGTCTATTAAATGTTTGATTTATGTCACGTAACACAACAAAAGAATTCAAATGTACAGTGAAGGAATGTCATAAACAAACCTTAATTCAACCCTTAAGTTTGATGTTGTTTTGTTTCAGACGAAGTACTCAGGAACAGGGGCTGCCATAGAATATGCAGTGCTGCATTTAAAGGTAAATAGCCATTCACTCTCTCTATAATAAGTTAGGTGGGTCATGCATATGTGAAAAGTAGAACATTTTTGGTGGGGGAAAATGGCCTTTGCTTCACTATTTATTGGGAGCCACATGCATCTTGTTTTCCCTCTATCACATCAAAGAACTGTTATATGTTAGGAAATGGTCCAAAAATAATTTTGGGGTAAACATAATGAAGATTAAAAAAATATGGTTTAGTTGATAGATATTGGTAAGACTTATATTATCAATATATAATATATTCGTATGACATGATACTTAATTACTTTCAGCTATTCTTCAATCACCTATTTCATTATATAATTTGTGGCAAAATGATATATAAATAGTTGTATAATTATCACTTCCTTTCTCTCTGGAACAGTATAGAAAAAGATTGCAATGTAAAACATTCTTTATTTGATGAATGCTTTGTATAATACAATATTGGAACATGCTTTATTATAAAATTTGCAAGTCTCATTATTTTATAAATTTTAACTAATAATAAAAAAATATTAGGGAATCTGAAAGTCGCACTCTCTTATATACTTTTTTCTAGTGTGTACTTTTTGCAAATTAGGAGGTTCTGGTGATATTGTAACCCCTTTACCTCCCACCCACCACACCTTCCTTTCAGAATTATGAAGAAAATAAGAAGAGAAAGTGAGAAAATTGATAGAATAGTGTTGGTGGAGCCCAAATGGATGAACATAATTTCTTTCTTTAAAACTAGAATAGGCTTCTACTTGTTTCTTTTCTTATGGTGGTTCTAAAGGGAATGTGTTGCAGGTGGAGAATATTGTGGTCATTGGACACAGCTGCTGTGGAGGTATAAAGGGCCTCATGTCCATCCCAGATGACGGGACCACTGCAAGGTATACCTTATTATTGGTTCATGTCATAAAAGAAAGATTAAATAATTTTGCCAAAAGGATGAGTACTTCAAGCACTTATGTTAAGTGTTTATCTTATAACCACAAACTAGAATACATGTCCATGAGAAAAAGTACACTTGATAATTTTAATCTATTTTGATAACTTTATGTGACTTCTAACATAGTTGGTGGTTCAGTGACACTTTGCTCAGTCCTAAAATACTAGGTAGTGTCATTAGTCACATGTCTGGCTCCAAAACAGCAGATAAAAAGTTCTAATCCTTGTCAACTAAGATGTTTATATCATAATATAAAATACATTCAACTTAAATCCTTGTCAACTAAGATAAAGTAAACTTGCTTAATGACCTTGTAAATGATTTTTTCCTCTGTGATCATACAGTGAATTCATAGAGAATTGGGTTCAAATTTGTACCCCGGCAAAGTCCAAGGTTAAAACTGAAGCAAGCACTCTAGAATTCTCGGAGCAGTGTACCAACTGCGAGAAGGCAAGTAAATTTTATTATTTTGGGGGCATAATTTTTTTCAAGTTGTGTAATGCATAGTAGAGAACAAGGGCTGAAACTTATTGGCATTGAAATTTTGTTTGGAATGCAGGAAGCTGTAAATGTATCAGTTGGGAACCTTTTGACTTATCCATTTGTGAGAGATGGTGTTGTGAATAAAACGCTTGCTTTGAAAGGTGCACACTACAATTTCGTTAAGGGTACCTTTGAGCTGTGGGATCTGGACTTCAAAATCTCCAACTCTGTGTCTGTTTAAGACCACTGAAGAGTGTTCTTAACCCTGGCATGCATGTCGATGTACATGATCTTCCTTTTGCAAATGTTTCATAATTGTATAAGAATCCCCTTTTCCTGGTTGTTTCTCTCATATCCTCACAAAAAGAAATGAACACTCTGCTAAAATAATGGTCTTAGACTGAAGACCAATTCAATAAATTCTGTTTTGCATTGTTTTATGTTACATAGTCGCTTTTCTTTAGGCAAACTTCAGAACTCATGTAGTCATTAAAATTGAGCAATGGATGCATTTAGTATAAGATGTTTTGGACCCTTTTTCTTTAAGGTTTTTTTTTTTTTTTTTTTTTTTTTTTCTTAAAACTTTCATAATGTTTTTTTTTTTATTTTTTTTTTATTTTTTTTTTTTTTTTTTTTTTTAAAATTGATCAATGGATTCTTTTATTATAAAATGTTTTGGACCCTTTTTTTTTAAGGTTTTTTTTTTTTTTTCTATCGTCTGCAAACTTGCACAAGTATTTAATTGTAATTTTTTAATTAACTTTTCATTATTTAATTAATCTTGACTACTTAAATTCTTTTATTAATTATGATGAATGTTTATATGTTTCTTATTAATTAATTATAAGAATGTGAGCCTATAAATTAAATAGAAAAGATATACGTAGTTTTTTTCAACTTTCCATTCTATTTTTTTTTTTCTCAATGGCGTTTATTATTTTAAGTCTCTCATCAATTTAAGTGTTTTTCAATTGAATTTATATTAAATTTTTCTTATTAATTACTCAAAGTTTTTATATTTTTTAATTGAGTATTTGTTATTTAATTTTTTTTACATGACTATTATTTTGTCCTGTCAACTTCCTTATATATCTCCATCAAAAATATGAGGTAAGATATCCCTTATGTCATAAATCTCCCTTATGTCATAAATATCAGACATTAATATTCGAAACACTTTTGAGTCAGAATATTTTCTTTAAAATCTTAAATTTAATAATTCACTTAAATATTTCAATATAGAATTTTCTTCCAAAATTAACTATATTTTCAATACATTACATGTCATATATCATAACATAATAATAATAATAATAATTATATATATATATATATATTTCATCTCTATTTATATTTCATTTAATAAAATAAAAAAAGTAATTAAAACATATAAACTAATATTTTCTATACAATTATATAAATAAACATAAATATGTCTTTTTCTTTTAAAGTGACACCTATTTAAAAAATTTTGAATCAGTATATTTTAGCTTCAACAAAAATAATTTTCGTTTAAGCATCAAAATCTTCGCTTTAGTGAAAATTGAACTAAGAGCAATCCCATCTTTCACTTTGAACAAAAGTTGGGCTTATAACGCCTTCAAAACCACTGTTTAATGTTTGCTAGAGTAAGAATGACTCCAATCCCAACTTACTATTCAATTTTCTCATGAATAAGATTTGACTGAAGATTTCTCTACAACCTAAGTATTCAACACAAAGCAACTCATTTTTCAAAAAATTTCAACTTCAACCTAATTCAACACAAGCTCTCATCAGAATATATTTTCTAACTCTTCACCCCAACCTAATTTGATTAAACAAAGTTTATATGCACGTATTATCATTATTTATTCAAAACAAAATCTATCTCAAAGAAATAAAGCTACAATCAAAATAATTTCAAACTCGATAAAAAAATAGCTAGCAATAACTTAAACGATTTGTCATTCACTAACAATTCTACAATATCAATCAACACTTCAACAACCTTCACAATATGAAAATTATAATTAATATATCAAAACTATCACATGCATTTTTATATTTTCAAAATACAAAAGTCAAATAATTCACACATAAAAAAATCATTTTTGTATAAAATATATTATTGTAACTAAGTCATATATAAAAAATTTAAATCTTCTACCCTAACATATTATTAAAATATAACTAACTTTCATTATCTAATTTGTTTAACCAAACTTGAAATCCCAACATCATTACTTGAGAGGAATAGAACTATCAAACAAAACTATTTTACTTTGTTAGAATTTCTAAATTAGACTTGGATCTATGAAAAGATGAACAAACATCTCAAAATTTTATAGAGAAAAAGAGAAAAAAAATATTGTTGAAAAAATAATAACTTTTGTAAAATAAAATTTGAATATAAATTATCTTTATATTAAAATATAAATAAAAATTATAAAATTATGAATTTTATAATTTTTTTTGTCTTGAACGAAAATTTTAAAAAATATCTTAAAAATATAAGTGATCCGTATAAAGTAAATAGTGGAAGAAGATACTAAAAAGAAGTCTAATTGTGAAAATCGTGCAAAACTTTTGAAATCCTTTGTTGAGACTTTTTCTATTTTCACCCCACTTTTATGAATTGGATCTATGTTATTTTGCAATATGTTTTTCTCTTAATTAGGGTCAATTTGTAGGAGGAATGTCTGTCAAGGAAATTCTTGTTGTCCCTACTTTTTTGTTTAGTTGAAGAAGTGTTTGGTAAAGGAATTTCTCAGTTGACTTCTACTAATAAGATTCTTTGTACGATTGGTCCTAAGGTTAAGGACTTTCCTATCCACGTCCTTTATACTGATGATATCTTTGTTTTCTGTTGGGCAATTAGGAAATATTTGATCAATTTTATAAAGTTTTTACATGTTTGTGGTTCTATCTTATGTTAGTGGATGAATTCTTCTAAGAGTCTCTTTTTCACTATAGATGAGTTTATTTCTTTTAATAATAATAATAATAATAATAATATCTGTAGTATTCTTGGATGTCACATAGGCCCTATTCCTTTTAATTATCTGGGTGTTCATATATTTTCTAGTACTCTAAAAAGGTGGATTTTTCAACCTTTAACTGATAGAGTCAAAAGTAATCTTGCTTCTTGGAAATATAAGTTTCCTTAGTATGATGGGATGTGCACAAATTGTTAACTCTATTATAGGTGAGGAATTTATGAACTGGTTATGTTCATAAAACTAGTCTTATTAATGTGAGTTGGAATTGTGTTTGTGCTCTTGAGCAAAATGGGGGTTTGCAAGTCTTGGATTTACAAATTGAGAATAAAGTTTATCTTCTTCGGCTTGCATGACGTTTTGCTTACAACTCTTTACCTTGGTCTAGCTTAATTATTCTTTGACTCTAAATATTTTAAGGTTCGTGCTCATCAATCTTCTTCTATTTGGTTAGAGATCAAATATTTTTATGGTATTATTTTGGTGAATACTTTTTTGGACTATTGGTTAAAGAGATAAAGTAAATTTCTGAACTGATTTTTGGAACTCTTCCAAATGCATTTCTTGATTAGCGGGTATGCCTCCTCATGAAAGGATTACTCTTACATCTAACGTGGCTGAGGGTTGGAATGGATCCTCTTGGAATTTGTTTCAGAATCTGATACAACATACTCAACTTCAGACTTTTCATCATTTGACCATCACTGATCTTTCTGATAGCCAGAACTGTAAACTTGAGGATGGTGATATTCTTAATCAGAATGTAGTCAGGAATTTCTTCTCTATCATTCTACTTGTGATTGAGGTAAAATCATTTGGTTTAATTCCATTCCACTGGCTAAGAATTTGGTGTTTTTGGAAGTTTCTACATAGGTGTTTGCCTAATCTAGATGTCATGATAGAGGTGTTTTTATTTGTTCTATGTGCTCTATATACATGTTGCAAGTTGAGGACTGTTTTTTAATTGTTCTGCTATTTCCTTTATATAGACTTAGACTTGACTTAGAAATATTTTTTTTTTGACTTATGAACTTATCTTCTACTGATTTTATTAATTTTATTAAAGCTATTGGTAGTCCTCTTATTCATCTAGTTAATTTTTCTGCCATTTCCTTTTCGTTATGGATGATTTGGGGAATGAGAAATTTTACCAAATTTCAGCAAGCTATAGCATGAATACTGTTTTACATGTTATTAAGGATTGTATTCAGATCTTGGGTAACACTTATAGAAAGCATATGTCTAATCACATTTCAGAATTTTCTATTTTTGAATAGTTTGGTATTAGCATTAGAATTGGAAAGATTTTGTCTCCTATGCAAGTTTTTTTGTTGCTTTCGTGAAGTTGGTTGAATAAAAGTCAATATTGATGGAGCTTCTAGACACATTCTTGATTTTGCAATTTGTGGAGGTATTTTCAGGGACAGTCATGATGAATATATAAGTTTTTTTTTTTTTTGCTTTCTTGGGTATTGTCAATTGAAGGATTTTCAAAAGCTTTGGTTGGAGTGTGATTCTTCTTTGTTTCGCTTGTAGGAAATTTGTTTTTTTTTTTGTATGAATTTGGTATGACTTCACATGTTTTCTGTATTTTTTTAAATTTTTTTAATAATATATTTTTGATGTGATGATAGATGATTGATGAGTATTAAAGTATCAACCTAAATGAGATGTCAAAATTTATAATATGCCTAACAAATTTTTTATTAACAAAATATATATAGAAAAACTAATTTGACTGGTAAAATATTGATTTTCTAATCTGTATTGTTATTACATAATTTTTTCCCAATTATGATAATTCCAAATGCTATCAAATTTTGCTTTACAAAAATATTTTGAGATTAAGTATATTATATAATATGGGAATTTGTAACAAATTTGCTGGAAAAAAAGACGTCCTTTAATTTAAATCTAACAGGCACAATCCCTTTTGAAACAAAGAAGTGTTGTTGTTGTTAGGTCTCTTTAAATAGACAATGGTATTTAGTGATTATAAAAACCTTAATATTTAAAAGAGTCAAGTAAAACTTAAAAAGACATGATAAGTGAATTGAGTTGTATGCTCATGACCTTATTACAATTTATTTATGTGAAAAAGGTGTTATTTGTTGAAAGGGTTTATTGATGATTAAACAAACTTGTAAAGGAGATTAACGAGACATTATGATGTTAATAAAATTTTGAGCATTTTGCATGGAGCTTGTGAAAGAGATTAATGAAATATTAATATGTTTATAAATTTTTTTGAGCATTTTGTAAGAGTACGTTTTTTTGTTATTTGTATAAAATTAATCTTAGAGTAGTATGATGGATTGCATATACTTCTTTCTATTCCAACCTCTCCTTGTATGGAGATCTTTATAAATTTTGTTTTGGGTGTCCCACCAATTCAAAATTAACAAAATAGGGGAAAATTATGTTTTTGTAGTTGTTGCTAAATTCTTTAAGATGGTAATGCATTTAATATCATGTACCAAGGTAGATGATGCTTTTAATAGGGTGGATATTTTCCTTAGAGGGTGGTGAGAGTTCATAGGTTACTTTTAATCCATACAAATTTTCATATTCATTTCTTTTTTTGAAAACTTTGTGGGGGAAAGGTTGAAACTCAGTGACCATTTTTACAACTTATACCCACATCAAAGAGGGTAGTAAGAAAGAAATTTAAAAATTTGGGAGAATGATTTGTTTCATGTTGAGTTTGTATATAATAAACTGATAAATTGTCCTAAAGATCTTTATCTCCTCTTGAATTTGTGTATATCACCTCTTCATTTATTACCTTTGCTCACATGAGCAGGTGAGTGATACAAGTTGAGAATAGATGAAGCAAGTGCAAGTTATGCTAATAAATGACACAGACCTTTAGTATAAACTGGAGATTTGGGTTTGAATTCACAAGAAAATATTTCCTCCAGGAGAAAATCTAAAGTTCGAGAAAGGGAGAACGTTCAATTTAAATGTTGGAGCACATAAATATAGTGGTTGATAATTTAAATGTTAATGACTAATTTCTTTGTATTGTTGGTATTTATTATCTATATTTGAAGGCAAATTTTGTCAACATGATAATGGAGATTCACTCTTGACACTAGAAGAAACAAGAGAGAGGAAGGAAAACTTGAGATTGTGGAGATTTTTTTTTTTCTTTCTCAATAAACCCAAATGAAAGATTTTTAAATTCTTGTTCCTAATTCGCGTCATCTCTGTTTTAATTTCTATTGAATATAATTAATAAAAAACATATTTAAAGTTAATAATTAATAAAAATAATTTTAATATGAATTAATATTAAAGGATGTTATTTAAAGTAGTTCGATTAAAATTATTATTTAATTTATAGTAATAATTATTAGAAGTTAATATTAACTATATTTTATGAGTAAAAATATTATTAAACAAGTATTAAATATATTTACTCAGTCAATAATTTTTTTAAGATTTAAAAGAGTTTTTTAAATTAGCTTCTGCTTATTATATTAAATAAAACAGTTTTTTAAATTTACTGATTAATTACAATAATTTTAATAAGAACTATTATTAGATGATGGTATTTAAAGTGATTTTACTAATAACTATTATTATTTAATTTAAAAATTAAAATTATTACTAAAATTAACATGAAATATATTTGAGTAACAATAATTAAAAATTATCAGTATGAAAATTTGAGTATATGATTCTTAATTTAAAGTTAATTATTATGATTAATTAACTGCTTTTCTAATAGAAAATTTTAAAAGATTTTTTTATGTAAATTATAGTTAATTAGTTTATTAAAAAATGTTTATTTGAATAGAATCATTTATGAGTTAGTAATGAGTGTGGATAATAATCAATATGATAAATGTTAATATAGCATAAAAATGAAGAAAATTTGAACTTTATTGATAACGTAATTAAATTATAATAAATGGAACATACTAGATTTAGTTCACAACTTGTTTAGACATATTTTTCTAGTGTGATAAGATGTGTGTGATAATAAGTACAAAGTTTTAGATGATTTTGTCTTTTAATCTCCATATATTTTTTTTCTTATTTTGTTGAATATATTACAATCTTAGAAATTTTTCGTATTTCCATATTTGACACAATGTTAGTTTGATATATGGTGATAAATAATCTTTATGTTTCAATTCTTCAAATAATTCGTAATAAATATAGATTAGATTGTTTGAATCCGGTATGGGTGTTTATATTTACCAAGTAGACATGACATGAACATAGTAAGCCAAGTTTGTAAAACTTCGTGTAGTTACATCACAATTCGCCTATTCTAAAGGTGAATCTTCCAGCTTGTCCCACTTTTGTTGAATTTATAGTCGCACTTTTGTTGCATTTAGTCTTTTAGAAATCTTGTATTAGACCTAAAGTCAAACACTTGTCTGTCTTTGATTACACCTTAATTTTGTTATATATATATATATATATATATATATATATATATATATATATATATTATTTTTTTTTTATATATAAATATATAAGTGTTTAAGACAATGTATACGCATT
>Ga0099825_1007062_pt1 | contig 13784 bp, 9 predicted proteins | sample SiratroredBW_FD_76838 | JGI IMG/M metagenome (GOLD analysis project Ga0099825, IMG submission 76838) | Root nodule microbial communities of legume samples collected from California, USA - Siratro red BW | ecosystem: Host-associated > Plants > Roots > Nodule | place: USA: California | collected... | reverse complement strand
TTCGACTCAAATTTTCAATTCGACATATTTAAATTTTATTTTTGCTTCTTGAACAATTCTTTATTATTTTATTCCTCTCTTTTGTTGTTATCTCTTTTCTTTCTTTTCTTTTCTTTTTTTTTTTTTTTTTTTTTTTTTTTAAGTTTAGTGTTTAGAGATTGAAACATTTTTATTTTCATTTTTCGAATTAAAAGACTAATTTTTTTTATTGAATTTAAGGGATGAAATCATATTTACCTGAAAACATAATTAAGTATCCACGGTCATTACTAATTTGGCTAGCATTTACTTTTATATTTGTGTTATTATTTTTGTGTTTAGTTAAATTTGTTTGTATATACTACTACATAGTATATAGCAGATGGAAACAAAGATATTGCAGCTTCAATACGCGAACGATATGGGATGCGTTAACTCCAAATATTCTCCTCCTGCTGAGAAAAGATTGAAACGAAAGAAAGAAAATGCAGCCAAATCATTGACGCACAACCACAACAAGGACCATTTGAAAGAAAAGTTAGAAAGAGTAGTGTTGAATGAAAAAGAAAGGGATAATACTAATACCGAGATAGAGGGTGTTGCTAGAAACGATAACAAGAGTGATGAGAATGTTCCTCAGAGATCTGAGGAAAAGAAGAATATTGATGCAGACTCTGAGTGTGTGGAGGGTTGGCCAAAATGGCTAGTTGATAATATCCCACCAAACGTGTTGCATGGCTTGGTTCCAAAGACTGCTGATTCCTATGAAAAACTTGGAAAGGTAGATAATACTATACACTTCTAAATTATAATCTCTCCTTTTTCTTTTCCATCTATGGATTTTTTTCCTACTACAGAGTTGAATTCTTCACAGCAACAGAAAACATTGTTACTTCATATTCATTGTCTCAGAACAGTTGGAAATTCAACACCAAGAGATTAGTCTTTTAATGTGTGGCTGCAAATCTCACTTTAAAGCCGGTTTTGTAAAGTGGAATTAAATTTAAAGTCCACTTTTTAATATGAAATTAGAATCCATCCGAATAAGGTTGTTGGGCCTATCGGGCCACCCGCTATCCGACCATTATCAAACTACCTTTATCTATACATTTCAGCTCGAGTTAAAGAGTTTTGGGTGAGAGGAGTATGTTGGAGCGACTAGAAATGAGACGTTTCAATAGTTTATAAGTGAGTGTAAAACTCACTTTAAAGCCGATTTTATAAGGTTGAGTTAGGTTTAAAGTTTATTTCTTGATAGGAATAGTATGTTGCATGTAATAGTTTGTGATGAGTTGAAGTTGTGATTTGGGGTTGCAGGCGGGGCGTGGAACATATAGCAATGTGTACAAAGCCCGAGATAAGGAGAGTGGAAAGATTGTTGCTTTGAAGAAGGTAAGGTTTGATACATCAGATCCTGAAAGCATAAAGTTTATGGCAAGAGAGATAATGATACTGCAGAAGCTGGATCATCCCAATGTCATCAAACTAGAAGGACTTGCAACATCACGGATGCAGTATAGTCTTTATCTTGTTTTTGATTACATGCTCTCTGACCTCACAAGAATTATCTCTCGCCCTAGGGACAAACTCACTGAACCACAGGTTGCATTTCCATCCTAAGTTTAACTTTGATGAATGAACCATGGTGCAAGCTTTTTACATCACAATCTATGAATGATTGGAAAAACACACACACACACATATAAATAGCTTTTATGTTGCAAGATCATTGTAATGAACTTCTTTCTTCCTAAGATTCATTTTGAGATGTTAGTTAATTGTGATTTGTTTGCTGCTACATGCAAATGTTATTTTAGTTGCTCTTGATTTTGTCTTACTAATAATAACTAGGATTTGTACTAGCTCATAGTTACAAATTTATGGTCACTTCCTATGCTGTTCATGTTGTTGATTTTGTAATTTATGCAGATCAAGTGTTATATGCAGCAACTGCTTCAGGGGCTGCAGCATTGTCATGAGAGAGGAATTATGCATAGAGACATTAAACCTTCCAACTTGTTAGTAGACAAAAGAGGGGTGCTAAAAATTGCAGATTTTGGGCTAGCAAATTCTTTTGCTGTCAAACCTGAAGGGCCTTTCACAAATAGAGTGGTGACACTTTGGTATAGAGCTCCTGAACTTCTTTTAGGTTCAACAAATTATGGATATGAAATTGATCTCTGGAGTGCAGGATGCTTATTGGCTGAGATGTTCCTTGGAAGGCCACTTCTGCCAGGGAGAACTGAGGTAAAACTTCACTTGCATTGTAAGAAAATGGTGAAACTTTTTAGCTTAGACACCATGCATACACAATGATGATTGATCATATCATATTGGAGACTGGTATCAAGTCATGTCACATGCATGCCAAAGTATTCTAAGTCTGATTCATGGAATATGAATTGTTTGAATGCATGAATGCATTTGGTAGATTCTCTATTAATTAAAGCTATGTAGGTTGAACAACTCCACATGATCTTCAAACTTTGTGGTTCACCTTCTGCGGATTATTGGATGAGAATGAAGCTAGTGACAAGCTTATTTCCACCACTAAATTACAAAGCTAATTATGATGAAAACTTTAAGGATTTTCCTTCCTCTGCTTCTTCTCTCTTGACTACACTTCTTCATCTAGACTCTGATGCACGTGGCACAGCTGCTTCTGCACTTCAAAGCCAAGTCAGTTATTTTTCTCTACCTTGCTGCTTCTATGAGCAGTTTGATCAATTTTATTTCATCTACCTTTTTATAATGAATGACTTACTATAACTCTTTAAAAGTGTTAAAAGCAGACTTTCAAAAAAACATTTCTAGCTTTTATGATCCTTGTACTTTTAGTCAAATTTCAGATCTCCTGGTTTTGAAAATGTCAGAAATAGAAAGAGAATGAATTAAATTCACATTTTCTTTTAAATTTGAAGACTAAGTATAAAGTTCTTCATCATTAAATTTGCTGCATATATTACTGATTGGACAACGAGATCAAGTCCTGAATTAGTCTCTTGATATTTGCAGTTAGCAAGGATTTCTTAGTTTATAAATTAAAGTCTCATACCTATACACTTCAAATTTCTTTATCCTAATAAGAACCAATATAATTTCCTGTATATTACATCAATTTTATGAGTACTAAAATCGTATTATCTCAAATTGCAATATGATAAGTGTTTATTATTTGCATTTAGTTTTTCAAGTCAAGTCCATTAGCATGCGACGTTTCAGCTTTAGCAGTAACATACAAGGACGAAGATGAATACTCACTAACAAAAAGACGCAAAAGGTACTCTATATGAGAACTTATCACTCACATTATGAATTTTTTTCTTTCTATGATGAAGGGGTTGAATTTTCAGTAAGTGTATTAAAAATCTTAGATCAATTAAAGATATCATCAAATGATAATATATGATTAAACTTGTAAGTTACTAGATTAATGTTTCTTTTTGTTTCTGTTACAGTCATTTTTATTATAATAATTTAAAGAATAATTTCCTTGGCATTGTGACTGAAGTTAATCATCAATACGTTTTTGCATGTTGTAAAAATCAAACATAAGATTGTGGTGAAATAAAGTATCTAAGTTTTGAATGAAGGGTATGTTTAGGTTACTAGATGGAAGTGAAGAAAAAATGAAATCAAAGATTATGGTAATCATACATGATATATATCTAGATAACAGTGTAGAACGAATTATGTGGTCTTGAAATTGATAACTTGTTTTTTGATGACAAATTAAGGCGAAAGGGTCTGAAAAACAAAGGGCATGTATTTGAAACAAGTACATGCAACATGAACCAATCATGCAATATGAACCAGTCACAGAATAACAATACTTCCGAACAAAGCAGGAGAGATTCAGAATCATCCAAAGAGGTAAACTTCACTAAATATATCCAACTAAACACTTTGATCATGTTGCTAAAAGTTGCTTCATATGTTTTTTAACATTTTCTATCAATATCATGCTTTACTTTGATTATTTGAGGGACTAATTTGTTATATATAATTTTATTGTGACTTGTGTGGTTTTGGTTGTGACAACAGAAGAGTATGGGAGAGGACATGAAAGGTGAAGAAATTGGAAAAAGTGAAAGCAACACATGGTCAGTGTTTATGAAGGAGAGGAGTATGAGCATGAATGCAAGTATATCCCCAGTTTTTGTGTCTAGTGTGAGAAAATCCCCTAAAACAGAGGGCCATCCTAATGCTCTTAAGAACATAAAGAACTATACCCTCTTACAAGCCTCAATAATTGATATCATCAATCGCAATGAAGGCAATGAAATTGGTCCATTGCGTAAGTCCTTTTCTGCGTTGGATTTTCGCCTTCATCCAGACAAGCTATCAAGCCTCTACGCCCAGTTAAATTGAGCCACCACATGTCATTTTCTCATTTCATTTATAATTCTTGTCCACTGAAGTCTGAATGTTTTCTTGTGTATTTATAATTATTTAGATCCTGGTAGTTAGAATCAGAAGAATTGTACCATGCGAATCCATGCAGAAGAAGAACAGAGTCATTACCAAATGCTTTTGAATGTTTTTTTTGCTTTTGTTATTAATAATATTGATAGGCTGAATGCTTGCTTTTGAAATGTATGTGTTAACAATTTTAGTGTTTTTTTAATAGTATTTTTGGAATGCTTTGATTTTTAGATGCTTTTGCTACACACTTTGTTTTTGAAATATGTTGTACTTACTTTATTAATATTATTTTAATAATTTGAAACTGTAATTAATAACTCATACTAACATTTTTTTTATCTTTTTATCTTTTTTCTATGCAAAATTAATTATTATTTAATAATTCTTTTGGTGTTTTTTCTCTTTAAAAATATGTAAATTATGTTGGACAAATACAATCACTGCATAAAAAGTACCTTTCTTTTGAAGAAAAATTTAGTAATAATAAATATAAAGTTGCTCATTAATTGTTCATTTTTAATGACTAACTTTTTTTTATCACTAATAGTATTCATAATAGTGACCCGATAATAATCAGCACCGTAACTTCATTGATAGTGATAAAAAAAGTGTCACATAATTCATCACTAATATAAGATATTAATAATATATTTAAATTTATCATAAATGTAAAAATCTATTAAACATCTAAAAGGTACACGTTTCGTATTCACATGCAGACACCCTTTCTTAGACAGAGTTAACATACAAGGGAAAACTCTTCATGACTGACGTTCAAAGAAATCGGCACCATTCTCGACATCATCCGTTCTAATGCATCCACTTTGCGCCATTAGAATTCTATATACCCTCTTTGAACAAACCTCACCTAGCCTTCTGTCACCACCAAGCAAACCTTCTGTCATCAAGTCTTTAAGTAAAAATTCCTTCTCATGTTCCTGTGGCAATAAAAGCAGAATCTTATTTTTCCTTCTCGTAACTTGTCATCCTTTCTTGTATCAGCCATTATTTGTAATTAAAGCAACTAAAAGATGTCAAACAGATGACATTTCTTAGTGGCCAAATTTACTGCAATCAAATCAGGAAGGTCAAAGCAAACAAAGTAAATCTTAACAACGCATACCGATTTACATGGATCCATATAAACACTTAACAGGGACTTCATGGTTGGGTATTTCTTCCAGATAGCAATAGCAAATCGTGGCTGAACCTTGGGGATAGAAACCAAACCTTTTAACCTGCTCATGGAAGTCAAGGTGAGGAATACAAAGATTGGAAAGCAGAACTAGTGAGATATTTATTGCCCAAGCCCATTTACTCAATCAAAGAGACTAGCTTATAAGTATCAATACGACATAAATGTTTTAGAATATTGTTGACTGAGTACACTGATCAAAACAAATCCAAATATTTTAGATCAACTGGATAATATATCAAAACATTTCTTCTACGACAAATTAAGGCCACCAAGCAGTAATTTCCTTTGTTTTCCGTCTTCTTTTTCTACTTTGTATATTTGGAAACAACATTTTGACAGAAAAGAGAAATGGATCCCAAAAATGAGGAACCTTTATACTTGATCTTGAATGAATACAAAAGAAGCTGCAGAATCACACCATCTAATTAGGGTCTTCAGCTTAAATTTAATTTAAGTAATAAACCCCAACCTAAAATGCCCAAGGTTGACGGCAATATAGTGAGAAAACTGTGAAAAAGAATAATCCAAACAATGCACAAGGTTCCCATCTAGCCGATCCGGTGAGGCCAAGAGGGTAGATGTACGCAACTTTACCTCCAATAACACTGTTACACCAAGGCTCATCCGCAAAGTAAATGAACCCTTAAATTAGATTCCTCCACATGGTTAGAATAAAACCAATTTCATCAAACACTCAGCCTATCTAAATATACCTTGTTAAATAGATTTTAAGCAACAAAAGATGCCAAGTGTTCCTTACAAAAAATTGTGAACAAGAAAAATAATTAAAAAATTCCTTCAATTTTCCCTTCACCATTTATCTGCAGGATTATTAAGCTAAACAATTACTTGCCTTTAATGTGACAGCAGTGAGTCTAATTGTGAAGTCTGTCATGTGAAGTCATTTCAATTCAAACAATACACGCCGTAGCACAAACTACATTGCTTAATTATTAGCAACTTGGAAGACAGCACTTATTACCATTTTCAATCTATGTCAATGTTGTAAATAAATAGAAAAAATGAAAAAGAAAGAACAGTGGCCATTAATTTGGGTATCTAGATAATCTAACTCTTAAACATACAAGTCTACAAGATAAAACAGATATTAAGTACATGAGTGGATAAAAACAAAATAAATCAATAAAATAAGGTAAAAACTACTGGTAATGAGTATTGAGTAATAGGAATAGTCTGGTATTGGTTTTGAAGAATATATGCAATAGAAAAAAATTACAAATCCTTTAAATGATTCAGACTAATAATTCTCCTAATTACTGAAATAAAAAAGTATTAAATGCCTTTTGTGTTGGTAACAACTTAAATGCTTGAATTTTCATTTCACGCTTTTTGTTTAAAGTAATTAAATGCTAGCATTTTTCTATGCAATATAACAATGTCAAAATCACTCACCACAAAGATTTCTTTATCAAATTACGGTCAACGCAGTCCTTTGGAATAAGGGCTCCATTTGCATGTACAGATAATCGGGTTAACTTCTTTCTGCAGTTTAAATAAACAAAAATGGTGTGACAGAAAAAAAAAAAAGATAAATTGTACGGCATGCAACATATTTTCAGTCTTAAATAAAACGCAGGCAGGTATTATGTCTTCCAGACACTACCAGTTCTTGTACAATTAAGTTGTTCTTGAAAACTGGAAAGGTAAATGCTTAAATGCAAATTTAAAGAAAACAATAAATTTTTTAACAAGATAGATAAAGCAAATAATCAGTAGACATATAAAATTTTATCCTTCAATGAATTCTGCATAACTAGTTTTACATGTAGAAGTATTGCATATAAAACTGTTCTCCTTCCAAGATTGGCAGGACACCAATTCAATACCAAAAATACAGGCATCAAGTACCTGAACTGACAGGATGCCAAACTGCATGTCAAACCAACAACATGTTCAGCCAGTTCAGCCTCATCCACACACAGCCTGGAATGTACTTTGTTGAAATTAGTCGTTAGTTTTGCCAGAACCTACAAGACAATTTAAAATAATAAATGATAGACATGTTTAAAGAAGGTAAAGATTTTAAACATGAAATATTCCTTGTAATTTGATAATGAAAGGGCCAATTATTCAACCTCCTCGATAGGTGGACGTCTCCAACAATTATTGCTTTCAGGGTTCTTATATTTTTCCTGTTCCCTGGTGAATCATAAAAAAACGAAGTTTCAACAAAATATGATGAAATGAAAAATGTTGTATTGCAAGCAACTCAAGTAAACCTTGCATTTAAAATAAAATGTTCAGAATAGAAAATGAGGTACATGTCCAAGCTTCTCAGTTCTCATGCAGGAAAGGCCAGTAAAACAAGTTTCAAAATTCCAACTACACTATTTTATTGATAAAATTTCAATAGATACGTAATTGTTTACATGAATATTATTTACTTGTTAGAAAAGTTCACAAGGGTGTAAATGAATATAGATGGGTACCTGACCATTTTCTTAATTATGCCGAATCAAATGAGTGATGACCCATGAGTCAGAATTGAAGAGATATGGGTAATAAATGGGTATGAATTAGGCAAAATTAAAGTTAATCCAAATGCATGTATATTGTACAAAGGAATTGATTAAAACCCAATATAAAGTTATATGGTGCTCGAGATGAATTAGCATATATATGCCCACACTATATCAACATAGAACAATAAGCTAAAACATAAATGTGACCTATTGGTGGTAGAATTGTAGTATTAAGAAAATTGAAATATATCACTCACCTTTTATTAATGTAAGCCATTAACCTATTGGTGAGGTAGCAAACTGTATAAGATGGATAAAGACTTCGAATGCTAGAGAGTTGATTAAAAAGGGAATCATTGGTGACTAGATTACAAAATTTGTCAGCCTCATAAATGAGTAGGACATATGGAATCTCAATTCTTTCGGTAGAAAGCTGCAAATGATAAATGAAATTGATATCAGTTGAAAAGAAGAATCCTCACAGATATATTCATCTAATTTGGATTTTGGAATGAAAAGAAAAAAGTTTTAATCAGATAATAGATATAATTTCTCACTGGCAAGGATTAAAAGTTTATATATTGAATACTGTAAGGAGGTTCACCAACAAGGCAGGGTTGGTTAGATATAGACTTGTCACAACCTTCCTCACATTACGAAGGTAGCATACTCAGAATAACAACCTTAGAAAAGTGTTTACTTCTTATGAGTAATTGAAGTAATAAAAAAAAAAACTAAAGGTAAAAGAGCAACCAACATGGTGCTCATGCCTAGTTTTTGGGCCGGTGTGATTTAGTGACTTATGGTTATGGAACTCTTGTTTCAGTTCTTAGGTTGGTTGATAATGAGAAAAATACCTGCAATGGGCTACATTATGAAGTTGTAGACAAGTGAAAAGAAGCCATAATTGATAGAGGATAGGAGTTTCAACTTCATCACCCATCTGCATACAACTGGTCATTATCTCAACCTCCAATACACTTATGGAAATCCAAGACATGAAAACGATTGAGAAATGAAGGAGGGCTACATAAGTGTATTAAGACGCTATCTGCAAAACAAGGTTGACGAACATAGTGCAACAAAGGAGGGCTACATAAGTGTATTGCAGCTGAATGGTGGAATAACTACGGATCACATACTCCATATTTTCAAAAATTGCCATTGAAGTGTTGAATTCAACTTGTAGTTAATCGTATTGTGATAGGAATTGGAATATCTTTGATCATACAAAATTATATGTAATGAGCTCTAATGAACAACTCACAGACATTCTAACTAAATCACTAAGAGGACCTAGGATTCAACTTATATATTCCAAGATTGGTGCATATGATCTATATGTTCCAACTTGAGGGAGAGTGTTGAAATGTAATGTTGTTTTTTTATTATTTTTTCTTGTGTGTGTATCCAACTTTAGGGTTAGGGTTTTAGGCAAGTGTCTTACTTCTTTGTATACTATATATACATCAACAAAAGTCCAACACTGTAGGTCGAATACACTTCAATCAGCTCATTTGTAATCATCTCATTTGTTCAAGTGTCTTGAATGATGTTGATGAAAAAAATGAATGGCTATTAAGAGAAATGGCTAATGAAGATGAGGAAGCTATCCAAGAAGATAAATTGAGGTTCAATGATTTGACTTGGGGAGCTCCTCCCAAGAAGAAGATGAAAGTAAAAAAGGAGGAGGAAGATATTTACAATAGAGGTGAAATTGATGAAGATAAGGAATAAATGCCCAAATAGAAGGTGATTTTTAAGCCTTAGAAGCCTAAACTTATTTGATTTAATTTCCTCTATGTAGTTGTCAAATAAGTAAGCAGCAGTTTTGATCAAAATATGTTTTATTGAAGTGTTTTTTCTTTACTTTTAAGCATATAAATATTATATATTTTTGAAGATCCCAAATCGACTAGGAATAATGTCAGATTATGATATATAAGTAAAGTGCAATTCTTATCTTACAAGCTAGTTTTCTGAGGTTGAGTTAGACATAAACTTGCTTACTAAGATATATATTAAGTGATATAAATCTACTTAGGGTAAAAAAGTGGTCATTTCACTATCCACTATAGTTGGGAGCAGCTGCTCCATGGGACTATCCACTGTTAACTACTATGATAACATGTATCTAGAACTTCAACAAAAAAAAAATAGTGAAATGAATACTTTATCAACAAGCAACCGACAAGGATATAGAATAGATAAAAAAAAAAAAAGCGATACAGATTAAGGGCATAGAAATGCTTAATAATAATGAGGGCGTTTCTTACCTGTGAAATTTGTTCTGGAACTTTCATAGACCACAAAATGGACCCTGATATTGGATTTGATGTAATATGGTATGTAAGCCCTTTTTCAGCAAACCTAGTGAGCAGATGTCCTGAAGCAAGGGAATATTAGTTTTGTATGAAAATAGTCATAGCTAAGAAATTGCATTAAGATTTGTCTTGTGGTTATGAATTCAGATACGGAAGAGAATATTAGTTTTAAGAGAAAATCATAATAAAGAAACTACGTAGAAATGTTATCCTGTACTTTTGTATTCAGATATTAATAACCTACCTCCAATCGAACCTGCTTCAACTACCTTTGCATCAATTTCTGCCACAATGGATTTTATTGCAAACTTCCCCTTTTCCCATTTTTGCTTTTCTTTTTCAATTTTTTTCAGTTCTGCAGCTTCAGCCTTTAGAGCTGCTTTTTTTAACTTCTCTTGCTGAAGAATAAATTTTCATGAGCAATCATATTCTGAATGATATAATGCATAAAAGTTAATCAGTTATAAACTGAAACACACTTCTTTCTGTAGTTTCTTTTCCTCCATCAGGCGGCTTCTTTCCTCTTTGGTCATTTTGGTTTTCCCCACTGCCTTGGTTGTGTTCTTTGAAGGAACTTTGGATTTTTTCATATTTTTGGTGTTCTCCTCCTTCTCCATGTCCATATTTTCCTAATTACAACAACCATAAAGCTCATAAAATAGCATGACATTCTCTAAGCTGCATGGAACAAAATGCAAGCACAGGAAATCAACAGAATACACTTTTTCATTTGAAGAAAATACAAGTACAATAAACATACATCATATCATTGATGAAAATGAAATAAAAATAAAGAATTAAATACATGAGCAAAAACACAACACAGAAAATAATGATAAAATAACTAAACTAACCACTCTTAAAGAGGTTGGATTTGAAAGGTTGTTCCCAAGCATTTCAGTTTGAATAGCATTTCCACGCGAAATGTGCCTCTCTGTAATTTCCAATTACATAAACAAATAAACAGAGCATTTCAGGTAGTGAAGAACAAGTGTAACTGGTCAACAAGCATATACCAGGAGAACTTCCAGACCCCATTGAATTTGAAGTCCATCTTGAATCCCCTGCTTCATTCTCATCTTGTGTGCCCACTCCAAAATTTTCTAACTCATCATCCGATTCCAAACATATGCGAGGGGAACTTCCGGATCCCACCGAATTTGAAGTCCATCTCGATTCTTTTGGTTCATTTTCATCCCATTCACCTGTTCGACAATTTTCTAACTCGTTATCTGATTCCAAACATACATGAGGACAACTTCCAGATCCCACTGAATTTGAAGTCCATGTTGAATCTCTTGGCTCATTTTCATCCCGTTTGTCCACTCCACAATTTCCCAACGTGTTATCTGATTCCAAGAATACACCAGGAGAACTTCCAGACCCCATTGAATTCGAAATCCGTCTAGAATCTCCTGGTTCAGTCTCATCCCGTTTGCCCATTCCACAATATTCGGACTCATTATCCGACTCCAAACATATCATTTGACTAATCCCTGAACAACAAACAAACATAATGCAAGCTGCTCAGCTTAAAATGATCGTTCTCACAGAACAATGAACATCTCAAAGCAGGAAAAACACTTCCAATCGATGAAAACAATCAGTAGAAAAAACTGTGCAGAGAACATACAACAATCATAAATCACAGAAAGTTCCACTCCACTAGAAATCCTAACGGAAGAAACAAATACCCTACCAATGCAAGTCCAAATTATGATTAAATAGTAAATTAATTAGCCTTAATAAAAGTAACTGCAGTGCTATATTTTTACAACCACAGAAAGTGAGTAGTGCTAGAGTTCTGGCAGAAAACAAACGAAAACGAATAACGGAAAATGCATCTTGAAAAATGAGAATAGAAAAGCGAGAGCGACAGAGCTAAAGTGATAGCAGCGAGAGAAAGTGGATTGACCGGAAAATTTGTTAGGCGAAACCCTAACGGTATGATTGGAAGGCATGGTGCATTTGACGATTGCGACATCGGAACCGAATAGCGCGGACATTGGAGTCTCGGGAACGACAGAAGGTGTGGCGGATTTGTGAGGGGTTGGGTCATCCTCGATGACCAAAACGGTGCGGTTTGGGTCCGGTTCGGTTCGGCGTTTTTTGGAACGAAAGGGGAACGGCGTTGAGGGGTCTTCTTCTTCGTCAGAAAGGATGATGGGGTCCATTGTTGCGCTTGGCTCTTCTACTGTGTTTGGTTGTTTCCGTCTTCGAATAAGCGCGGGATCAGAATCTCTACGGGGGTGTTTGGTTTAACTGCATATCATATCCCTATTACGAAATAACACCAACCTCATTCGCTAAACAAATTTCTTTATTAGCATTTTATTTTTCACAATGTTATTTGATGTAATGCATTTTTTTTTCTCACAAATAAATTCCACTACTGTTTTACAGTTTCATTTCTGACTTTGATCAATAAATAACTATAACTAAAGTTTCACTGAGGATTTTTTTTTATCGAAATCAAACTAATTTAATATATATATATAAATATAAAGATTTTTAAAATACTGGAATGAATATATAAATATAGTTGAAAACATTTTCGTATGGTGGAATTAAAAAAAAAAAAAGCTAATTCATATCACAGAAAGAAAACTTGCACAAAAATTTCACATTAGTTGATTTACAGAATACAATAGAAAATGTTTAGAATGTTAAAAGTAATGATTATTTTAAAAAGTAATATTCAAATTATTATTCACGGCATATTAAAAATAAAAAATGTGATTAATTGTATTGAATAATTTATTACAAAGTTAAAAATAATTTAAATATTTTATTATAACATAAACAAAACGTCAAAGATTTGAAAATAACAAAAAAATTATTAACTCATTCTATTAGGAAAATGTGAGAGTAGTTTTTCTATAATCAAGTCATTCTATTTTGTTTATAAAATTGATTTAAATTTTTTGTATTTTAAATTGTAATTTTGAACTTTGAATTAATTTTAGCCAATATATTATATTTAAATAAAATAATTTTATTAAAAATATAAAGAAAAATAGCTTTCATTTAACAAAAACTAAAAAATGGGATGAGTGAATATATTTTCACTTAAAACGTAAAAGAAGTGTGTGTATAATTTAAGAAAATAAAAAACATTTGAATTTTACTTTGATATTATCACAATGTTTTGTTTGGAAGATGATTGATTGTGTTAAAAGAAATTAGTTGATTTTCAAATAAACTGATATGGATTTCACAAATATTAGCTCTCCTCTAATAATGCAAGAAAAGGATATATATATATATATATATATATATATATATATATATATATATATATATATATATATATATATATATATATATATATATATATATATATATATATATATATATATATATATATATATTTAT
>Ga0099825_1007061_pt1 | contig 13784 bp, 6 predicted proteins | sample SiratroredBW_FD_76838 | JGI IMG/M metagenome (GOLD analysis project Ga0099825, IMG submission 76838) | Root nodule microbial communities of legume samples collected from California, USA - Siratro red BW | ecosystem: Host-associated > Plants > Roots > Nodule | place: USA: California | collected... | reverse complement strand
CACATGCACCTGTTCCATAACAGTACTAATTGTCATCCACACTCTATATATATATATATATATATATATATATATATATATATTATAACACATACACATGCACTGCAATCGAGAGCCATGATTCTGAGGGCACATCCCAAAGTAACAACATGGGTGCCACTAAAGAAACTTCGTACATATTACATTCTCTTGTTCCTTTCAAATTTGGTGCAATAAAACGAAAACAGACAAAAGGAAAGAACAAGACATGTGGAGGCTAGCTAGCCAAACCCTTCTTACAATCATGTAATGGTAATAACTTGAAACTTTCTACCTATCTGCTTTAGCTTACGTTTTGAGAAAGCAGCAATTGTTGACTATCAGACTCTTTGAGACTGGAAGTGGCATTTTGTGTCTTTGTCCAAAGATGGTTTAGTAATTTCTCTTTGCCTGGAAAGAAAACTGTCCAATCAATGTATAAAAAGCTTGACAATCTGTCTTGTGTACGTTGTGTTGCTAACTTGCTACTATTACAGGATTTGTAAGTAAAGAAAAACCTAACCTAAACAAAACAAATTAATGTCACAAACCATATTGATGAAAAAGCTTAATTATTACATATGTGATAATTATTTGTTTGATATTGGAAAGTTAGGGAAAGGGATAAGGTGTGTGTGCATGTTGATGGATCCAAATCTAACTGTGACTGGTGAAGATGATTTGAATTATGGTATGGTTTGGTTATGTTGGGTTGTTCTATTTTCTTGGCCACCCCTTTTTCTCTCTCTGGTCCTCTCTATCTCCTTTTTTGGGCTGCATGGTCCTCCATCGAAATCAATGTGCATGGATCTAATCTGTTAACTTATCATCTCGGGAAACATGGAAAGCCCCAGCAAAAACTTATACCCAAAGGATCTGTCACTTTTGGGGTTCACTTCATCCTGGACACTCCCATGATCTTCACCCTCATTCTCTCTCTGGTCCTGCACCATCATCCATCTTCTTTCAAACACAAAAAGATTTTCTCCCTTTTCTTATGATGCCCTTGTCCTTGGGTTACCAATTCATCATTACAGATCAGTGTTAATTATAGGTTGTTAATATCTTCATCACAGTCTTCACCATGCTTAGATCTGATCTAAATGAACGTACAGATTTTATATTCAATTATTTAATATATATGCATGCACATTTTGATTTGAAAACCACATTTATTTTTCATCATATATAAAGGTGCTGTTAGCTTTAAAACATTTACTTTTGAATTTCTGTACTTGTATATATATATCTTCTTAAGTTTTAGGGCTTTGAAAGCTACTATATAGCAGGCAACAGCATTAGAGTCAGACATATATATCCAAAAAATCTAGCCCTAAAGTTGATCTTGTGAATATATATTTACGGAAAAAGATATACATTAAACCTAGTCTCACTTTCATAGAAAGGACTAAGTAATCCTTTTTTCATTGAAAGTTAAAAAATAAAGATTCCTTTGGAGCTTGAAATTCACAAGGTATGATAAAAACCAAAACACCAAAAGGAGAAATAGCGATCAGTTAGTAGGAGGAGGTCAAAGTTGGGGTGTCCACCAGCATTTGTTTGTTTACATATAGTTTTCCATATATATAAAATGGTGGGAAAAAAACAAAAGAAGTTTGATAGATGTATGAAGAAGTGGAATGGGAAGTGGTCCATTGAGGTTTTAGTACAATTACAATGATTTGGATTGATCACTGGTGTGCACTGCATGCGTCCAATGATCCGATTTACAGTTAATAAATGGAAGGCCACGCCATGGGAGGTAAAAGGTGAAGAACTTCTGCTGACTTTACGGTACAATCTACTTTATGATCGTCGTAAATATTAATAATGCAACCTCTCACACCATCCTCTTAATTAGCCTATATACCTCTACTTTTCTAGGGTGGGGCACCATCCATTCAAAACCCTTTTTCACTTCATTTCATTTCAGATCTTGGACTACTCCCGAGGGTTTATCCCTTTACCACTTTCAATGGGGTAATGCTTCTTTCACCATTGCCTCTAATAGAAATTTTTCATCAAATAATGTAATTAGTTTTACTCAAGAATGCGACCTGTCATCCATTCTGTCCATTTCTTATATGCTTTCACCATGTTTTGCCTGCAGGTTACTACATTTTGTATCTATTCTTTATTGGTAATTATTAACTCATTTTGCTATGTAAGAATAAAGTTATCTATATTTCTTTTATGTACGCTTGTGAAAGTAAGATTAATTCTAATTTTATACTATATAACAAAATCATGAGCATAATTTAAAATGAGAGATTCACTTTACAAAGCTAGTCCTATATATAGGAAAATCCAAATGTAATAATTTATGTATGAACTTTTTTTTTTCTGGTTAGTTCTAGAAAAACTAAATTCATATAATATATTTATCTCGACTTTCAGATTTTTAATAAATAAAAATAATTTTACATTTATTTATTACTTTGCACATAATTATTGTGAAATTTTTTATTAAAAATATCCCCTGTCAATAATTAATTCTTAACTTTTTTTCCTTTCTAAAAGCAACTTTACATTTTTACTAGTTGATTTTCAATCTATATTATACACTCATAGGTTTTTAAAAAGTTTATATATATATATATATATATATATATATATATATAATCTTTATTTTACGGGTCAATTTCAATTTTTAACTCAACCATTGAAAATCATAGATTGACTTCTATCTTCGTATTTCTGAAATACCCTAAGCCTAGTTTCAAAAGTTATTTCCATTAACTAAAGTGTTGATTGTTTAACAGTTCTCATATTAACTAAATCTCAAACTACTCTTGCTCCCTAAATTTTCTATTTTCATTAAAGTGGTCTGATTTGGGAAATTGGTAGAAAGGTTAGAACTTGTTAATTAACGGAATTAAATTTGAAGAATAAACTTTTAGAAAGTTCAATGGTTTCTAAGGTCGAAAAAAAATAGAATTGATATATATTTTAAGGAAAAATGCATTTTATTTTAAAATATAAATGCTTCAATATAATTATATACCTTGAAAAATATGTAAATAAAATATCGTTATTATCTTTACTTAAACTAGTGGATACATCAGTGATGTTGCATATGAGTGTCCACATTTTTGAAAGGTAATAGAAAATGGATATCATAAAATAAAAATAGTTATCAAAATAATGAGATTAAAATTTTACGGCACAGTATATATACTAAAAATAATTATCAAAATTGATATATATACATATATACTAAAATAGATATTTTAGAGGAAGAAAACATTTATTTATTATAAAAATGGAATGACCATTTTATTTAATAAGTCGTAGATAAAAAATATCTTTTAGAGACGAACACTTTATTTTATCTTTAATAACTTTATCTATCTGTTTATATCCTAATAACGTACCTTTTACTATTTTGAGGATTAATTTGATTCTCGATACTTGAAAAGATGTTTACTTCTGTAAAAAAAGAAAAGAAAGAAATTTTCATGAATGCTTAATCAGAGATTAAATTTTAATATTCATGCATGATTAATTTGTCTACAAATTAATGTTTTTAAATGCAAATAATGTTACATATTTGATTAATTATCATTTCTATATATTCGTTTTTTTATATTTACAAAATTAAAAAAAATAAAATTACAATATTATGTACTTGAAACAGACACATGATATATATATATATATATATATATATATATATATATATAAAGTTGTGCAAGGATATAGATATTCTTTAAGGCTAGATGCATATTTAGTTTTATGTCGAAATGTAGATTTTTATTATTCACATTCAAGATGAAGTTAATTTAAATAATTTTTATTTTCGTATTGCTAAATTGAGCAAAAATAGATTCTCTTTTTCATTGAAATTCCCATCTCAAGCTAGGGAATACTTAGGATGCTATTTTTTTTTTTCCAGTTAGAGAACTGTCATGTATGTTGGAACTGACTTCAAATTCAAAGAAAATGTTAGAGGAAATGTTTCAACTTTAAGTTCCCGTCTATGATTAGAACATAATATAATGTTGCAAGACCTTAAGATAACATTCAGTAATGTCACATTATTTGTTATAGTAATGATAAATTTTATTTAAAAACTTTGTTTAGCTTCGAAAAACAGTTGTAAATGACTGCCTTATAGATGACATACGAAAATAATCGAAGTTATAAAAAAATTAAAACTATTCATAAAATATGATTAGTGAAAGAGAACTTAAATGATTTATATATGATTTTGAGTTTAAATAGTGTTATCTATAATTAATTAATTACATGTGTGGATGACAGCATACATGTGTTAAATTAAAGAAAAAAAAAAGATCATATTTAGTCAAGAAAAAAGGATTACAGATTAAATATATGTTGCTATTGTTAACAACAGAGAGGCAAGGAATTATCACAGCTTTGGTCATTTTACATTGTTGCTTTGGAATTTGGATTCCAGAAAAATAAATACAGCCTCTCAAAATATTCACACGCTTAAATGCAATAATATTTTGAAGGGTCTACTATATATTATTTTATTCATGAAATTAATTAGTTCCATAAAGGTCTATAAGAAACCAATTTTCAACTTTGAATAGGGTACTATTTCATTTTTTTTATAAAACAGTTGACATATTCATTGTAGATCATAATCAGAGTTGTATTATATGTTTAGTATCTCGATTTTATAAGATTTCTCAGTTCAGACAAACTCATATAATATAAAATTTAAAACAATTAATTTTGAATCACTCTTTATTATAAAAATAAAATAATATAGTTATGTCTTAAAAATCTATATTTCTTTCAACTATTAAATAATACATTAGAGTATAAATTTTATAACTTAAAATTAAAGTAAAAATAGTAAAAAAAATTAAGAAGTGATGTGATACAGTAAAGCTCAAACCTCATTAAATGACTCTTTCAATTAAAAATGATCTTAATATAAAGTATAATTATTAAAGGGAAGAAAGATAAATATGTTAATGTGACTTTAGCTAATTTCAATGTTAAGATTGAAGTTGATAGAAGTTAAAAAATAATACTAACCAATGTATTTGGTCAAATAATAAAGATATTTTTTAAATAATGTACTTTTTTTATGATTTCCAATGTATTTAAGCTGAACTTTTTTATAAAAAATTATTTATTAATTTTAACAGGACTCAAAAGAAAAAAAAAAGTCCTAAAAGGTTATATAGTAAAAAGCAAGACTAGATATACTAAAAAAAAGGCATAATTATTTCCTGTAATATACTTTAGAATTAACTTTTGAAAGGCACAGGAAATACCAATACTAAGCAAAACAAGTATGCCTCTAATATTGCATGAAATTTTCAGATTACAGAAGTAGCATGTGAAGAAATTTAATAATGGTTTTGAAGTTTTACTTTTAAATCAACAAAATAGGTCCAAATATTCTTAAATTTAGCGCTATGTCACTGCAAATGTATTTTCCCAACTATACTTGATTGTATGCAATAACTGCATTAATAATAAAATGACAAATTCAATAAAATAATGGCAATACTTTATTTAATGTAAGTATAAAAACAATGTACGAAAAATTAAATTAATGCATGGCCAGAAACTCAACTAATACATTATGTATCTTTCTGTGATGCATAGCATTCCAAACTAGTTCATATTTATAAGGGAGTGAATGCAGCCAGCCTTATAACAACCAACTATGCTCAGTAAAATTTAAATACACAGGATTATTAATTTACCTAAAGTTTTCCAAATGTATTAATTCCATGACTTCAATACTTTAATTATTTTCTTCAACATGCATGTATTTATACTTCTTCATTTCATTGAAATAAATACTCATCACAGGTTCAGTTAACATCTAAATTACTAGTGAGCTTAACAAGTGCACTTGCAAGTATAAAAGATGCTGAACCACTAAATCAACCAGGCACCGAAAAAAGATTATTATCTTCATCCATTTTTTTATGATGATTACATGCATGTGCTGATAACTTCTTGAGAGTGGTAAGTATCAAGCCAATATTCGTTTCTGCGGCTAAACTGAACGCTATATCATGTTTCAAACATTACTTATATATTAGTGATTGAATATTGTTGTGACCTAACTAATATATATAAACTGGTGTACTCAGAAAACTGTACCTTGGTTAAATAGTTCTAAAATCTCACTGAAATGGTAGGTGTGAAGTCCTTGAATCATAAGATCTGATTTCAGTGATTCGGTGGAGCTTCTATTTTTCCTTCTGCATAAAACCCATAAGTAGCATTCATTAACTTATTAACTAAAAGTGGATATAGAACTAATTGCATTAACATTAATACCACCGTATAACTGAGAAACATTGCTTTATAACACACTGTATATTGGGATGATGCAATTCCCAAAACAATGATAACCTTCACGTTGCTGAGAAACAATATTCATACTATATCATCATATGATCAATATAAAGTCTTGGTTTTATAATTAAACAAGTAGCCTAATACTAGCTAGGAATAATTAACCCCTTGAATTTAAGGATAACTTTAATCAACCTATGACTCTAGGATGCTCTTAGAAGGTATGTATTTCATGCATGTATGTATGAAGCATAAAGCTGTCGAATCCCAAATCTTCCTTGGAAAATGAAATAGGATTACAAAAATCACCTTCCTATTGTTACCTCATGACCAATAAATTAATGTTTGTGTCTTTCCTTCTTAATATCATTTTATTTCCTTATCAACTTGATACATGCAAGATCATGACTGCCTTATAAGCAAGAATGATAGGAGAATATAATATGACAAAGATCAAAGAAAAGAATAAAGATTTTGATATTTTATTTGCCTAGTTTCATCCTAAGTAATTTTCACTGATTTCTTGTTGGTTTTCGAAGCATTTGATATGAATTAGATCTTCCCAGAAAAAGTTTCATTTCTAGTCTCTTTCATTCTTTAAATTCCAGCAGTGACAAGGATTCTTCCAAGACTTTTGATAGTTCATGGAAATTGACTTTACCCCATAGGATCTGAGATACTCCTATATATTTTAATAGAAAAGCATCACCTTCAAGTCTGTGTAGCCAAAAGAAAGGTCCTGCTCCTATATATGTCTAGTCTCGCTTACTGTTGATCTTACTGTCCTATCCTATGTCTTGCTTTTGCTTTCCCATTTCACACCGTGAGAACACTACATTCCGTTTGATATCTCCTTTTTATGCCTTGAACAGTGTATTTTGCATTCAATGCCACTCTAATATTTTCAAACATGTATATACAAGTAGCTTCATGAGCCTATCACTCCAAATAAACATGGAGAAAATATATAAATAGTAAAATGAAAAGGTCTTGCATATTGTAAACCTAAGGCAAAGTGTATCGATGTGCTCCATCAGTGCTACACACAACACAACTCTCTTTACACAGTTTATATTAATTCACACGATAATTTCAAAAAGTAGCAAGTTTTTTCCCCTTCAATTACGTAGATCAATCAAATCAAGTAATCCACGTTATCTGGGATGAATCAAAATGACGATTTTTGTGAGGGGAATGTTTCACTTTTTTTTCTTATCATAACATATACGTTTTATATCTGTCCTATAATATGAAGTTTCACGCACACAAAATCAGAAAGAGAAGAAGCTATAAGCTAATAATTTGTCACCTGGATCGTGAAAGTAAAGCTCCTTGATTCACTGTCCAAAAGTCTTAGCTGTAATGTAATTATTACAATATCTGTGACAAATCCAAAAAATGTATATAATTAGTAACGAATGAGTTATGTTTTCAACTGTCGACAGTAACAAGACTGTTACAAAGACTAATTAAGCATCACATAAGGAATCTAAATCCATAAAAGTCTAAAGGCTGTATCTGTTAAATTAAGATAAGAATCATAGATCAAAGGCAAAGCATTGAGATAAGCATCAGAATCAGGCTACTTACTCTTTAAGGCATGAGTAAATGGGGACAAGTCCCCCCATTTTTCATTTTCCCTATATCACGTTTGTGTGCAGTGCTAATCCAGACAAGAAGGCGGCTGATGAATAGGAGAAAATACAAAAGCATATCAGCAGAAAATACAAATAAAAAAAAGGTAGCAGTAAGTAGCAATGTGGAGGGATATAGAGGTAAAAAAGGGGAGGGAAGAGGGTTAGTACTCATTGATAAATATAATGAATAAATTATTTATGGTAACTACAGCATAGTAAGTGGAAAAAGGTAATCAAATTAGATGAAGGGAGGAGGAATAAGATCAGAAAAAATTACCCTTTTACAGCTGTACAACTTTCTGCGCTTTATCTGCAAAGCTAAAATGCCTAACTAAGCAGCAGGAGCAGAAGCAGCAGTGTGTTGAACGACATCAACCCAACAAGGCTAACAGAAACATTAGAGGAAAGAAGAAAGCAACAAGCTTTTCTGTGTATCATTAAATGCAGTAAACGGAAAGAGAGAGAGAGAGAGCAGTGTTGAAGCAATATTAAAATAGAAAGAGCAAAAGACATATACTATAATAATATTAATAAATAATAATATAATATATATTTGTATTGTACTATACACAATTGAAAAAGGTCTAAACGTAATTGATCTCCATATGGATTTCATTTCCCTCTTTAGGTTGTGAAACGATGGATATTCGATTTCTTCAGGGCCCAAATCCCAAGCTAATTAATTCATTGAGCAGTTCTAAACGTACTAAAGACTCCAAAACGTGCAAAAGCTAAAAACTAATTACTGATCAAAAGAAGAAGCAGAAGAACAAGAAAGTCTGGGAGCCTTTTCTTTCCTTTGTAGCTGATGAAAGAAACAAAAGAGAAAGGAAAAAAATTTAAAATATAATAAAAATGCTGCAAAAGAAAGTGTAGCTAGCCCAGATGACTTTAGATCAAACTCGTATCTTCTTCATTATTTGTTTCTTCATCAATTTGTTTATCACTGCCGGTATTGCAAAGAAGGATCCAGATCAAAAAGCATTGAAGTTTCCCCTCTCTGATCCCCAAACCTCGCTGATGATGGTGATGAAAGTGAGTCTTCCCTTAAAAGCTGAAGAGGTGGTAGTGAAGAAGAGGGAGGTGAATTGGAATTAGCCATTGTCACATGTGCCATTGAAGATGAGGACAGTAAGCTGAAGCAGTTGGGGTCTTCTGATGTTGAAGAAGCACATTCCATATTCACCCCAAACAGTCTAAGTCTTTTTCCTGCAGTGCTAGGACTAGTACTAGTATTAGAACCACTCTTGCCACCATGGTGGTGGTGATGATGGTGGTGGTGAGCAACTGGAACAGAATCAATGATTATAGGAGGATTGGAAGCATTGCCTCCCTCTTGTTGTTCTCTTGTGTTCAAGATTTGGTGATCAGTCAATGGCATTGGTTGGGGTGTTGACCTGAGGTAATAGACTGAGCCAGATCCTGAAGTACTCATGTCATGATAATTGTAGTGATGAGTTCCATTTCCACTACCACCACCGCCACCACCACCACCACCACCACCACCACCTTGTAATTGGTGATGAAAGGGATGATACATGGTGTTGTAATTGAGGTGTTGTTGCAAATGGTCATGGTGGCGTGGTGGGTTTGGCGAGGGGAGGGTGTACAATCTTCCAGTGGCACCCCATCTGATAAAGTGAGCCTGATTGGGAAGAAAGAAAGGTGTGAAGAGTGTGGTTGAAGGGTCAGGGCCATGATGGTGATGGTGATCAGGTCTTCTCCTCCTCCAATCTATGTACAACCTATGCCTATACAACTCCCCTACACCACGCTGGAAGGACACAATGTCACCAGCATCAAGCTTCTTCTCCTTCACAAAACGGCTCCACCCTTTGGTCATCACATAGCTCTGGCTGCTGTTCCAATAGGAGTACCTGAACCTCCATAACTTACCATTCCTGTCCTCAAAATTCAGCAGCAGCCCCTTCTCATTGGCTGAGGAATCAAGAGGGAAATACTTCTCAGCATGCTGCTTTGGTATCACCAATCGGTTCAGCTTCCCCACATCACTTGGTGTCACAACTTTGTCAAACATGTGCTCCTTCTCAGAAGGCTGCTGCTGCAGGTTGTTCACGTTACCATCGGCAGAAGAACTTCCACTTGCATGATGAGCAAACACCGAAGAAGCACCACCACCTCCTGATCCTTGCAAATTCCCCTCATCCTTGCTGCTCCCCAGTGTCAAGTCCATGAAGTCTAGCTGCTTTGTTGCGTGGTGATGATGATGGTGATGATTGCTGATGGTGAAATTGGAACCTGCTGCATCCTGGTGTTGGTGTAACAACCCTAACCCAGATGATGAATTGTGAGATTCAGTGGTCTCTGGAGACTGAAGATGATGATCATGATCATGAATATTCATCCCCAGCCATGGATTTTGTTGGTGAGGAATATTTATAACATGATGATGGTGATGAGGAGGTGCAGCAGCAGTAGTAGAAGTATAATTTGATATTGAAGGAGCAGAAGATAAAGACAAAGATGGAGAAGAAAAGGGGTAGTGGGGCTTACTGCTGCTTTCTTCTCTTGTGATGATTTCTTCTGCTGCTTCCTCTTCCTCCTCCTCCTCTCTGCTATCGGAATACCCTTTCACTTCTTGCATCAACTCCATAAAATTACACACTGACCCCACCTTCAATTCTGCTAATTATAACCTCTGGATCTCACCAAATTAAACAATGTCACCAAATAATTGAAAAAAATACGAAATCATAAAGGGAAGAGAAGAAAGAAGAAGAAGAAGAAGAAGGAGAAGAAGAAGAAGAAGAAGAAGAAGAGAAGGAGGAGGAAAAAGAAGTAAATGAGAAAACAAAAAAATAAAAATGAAAAATTTAGAGTCTGAAAATTGACAAGATTATATATATATAGGAAGAAATTAAATTACCAACAAATATATAGTTGGAGAGCTAAGAAGATATTTGAGTAGGCAGATAGATATGTGAGGCTGTGAAGAAAACAAAGAAAAGCAGGTGCTTATTTAGTACTACAAGAGAATTGTAAGAGTCGGTGCCTTCATATTTGACCATGAGGCATCAAACCCTAAAGAAAGACAAGGCATGGAGGATTCAAAACGGGGTTATTGTTGACCTAAACAGCTGAATATGTTAGAGAGATGGAGATGCGAAAGAGGGTGATGTGAGTTTTAGCTAACACAAGTGTAGTTACCTCAAAGGAAGCTTCTTTACAAGTAAGAAAAAAGAACCAAAAATATTTGTTGCAACCCAGTTTTATTCTTAAACATAGCAAGTGAGAGAGAGAGAGAAAAGAAGAGAGAGGGAGAAAGAAAAGAGGGTTACTACACTTACGTGGGGGGCCCATGAATAATGTGCGTATTGGGGTCATGTGAGCAACTAGTCATTTTCATGATATTTGGGATAATAATAATAATAATCTGTACAATATATGCTTCCGGTTCTACACTAAAAGGCCACTTGTTCCAGAGCAAAGACCTTCACTTTGTTAAATCTGAACCCCCCCTTCTTTTTTTTAGTTTCTCTAAATTATTAATGTGCAAAAGGGAAAGGATATCTATGACAAGTTGTTGTTATTAGACAGAAGAGAAGTAGAGGGAGCTGCAATGCAATGCAGTGCCAACGGTGTAGAAGGAGAGAGTGCACAGTGTTAGGTTCATTTGAGTTTCTCTTTCTGTTTTTTTTTTTTTTTTTTTTTTTTTTTTTTTTTTTTTTTTTTTTTTTTTTTTTTTTTTTTTTTTTTTTTTTTTTTTTTTTTTTCTTTTTTTGACTTTTGGTGCCATTCATTGTGTGCTCTGTGCTGTGTGCTGGTCCCTCCTATTAGCTCACCTCATAATTCTTTTCACAATTTTATCTTCCTTTTAAATAATTACAACACTGTCAAATACTGAATCTATGTTTAGCACACAATCTAATGTACATGTTTGAGACCAAGATGAGTTCAACTGATATGTGCTTTTGAAACAACAAGTACATGTTTTACCACTAAACTAAACACAAACAAGAACATCTTTCTTAACATATGAGAATCCAAAAACTGATTTCAAATCTTGAAACATGCCACTCTTTTTTTCCTTCATTCTCATTCAATTATCATCTCAGTTCCTCTCCTACTGCCTCCTACACAACCATACATGATTCCCTCTTCAATATTCCTCAACTGTATAAATTTAAGGGAAAAATAAATATATTCCAGACCAATAACTTCTTCTTCAAAACTTCCAACTCCCGAGCTCGGTCATAATTTAATGACCCGGATCCCAAAAAACATGCCAAATATCACCTTTTAGTTCTTTCTGGCTTTTAATTATATTACTTCTTCCTCATTGTCATTATCATCACGTATGCATAATTTATTTCCCTTTCCTCATCTGTGGAATTTCTTCTCTACATAAGTTTTCTACATTCATTTTATTAGTTCTTGGCAGGGCTGAACTTTGATTCTTATAAATTCACCTTTATTGTTGTAAGGGGAAGTGGTGAACCAAAACCCACCTACTTCTATTATGAAACATAGCCATTTAAAAAAAAAAATCTATATGTTTTATTGTATCATTCAATTATTAATCTTATTTTGGCTAATAAAAAAATACAATTTTTTTGTCTTTTTATGAACTTTAATAACAAATGAGATTAATATTTTTTCTTAAAATATTATTTTAATAATATTAATATTTAATTAATTATTCAACTAATTTAAATATGGCAGTCTACTAATTATATTTAAAATAAATACTTTTTAAGATTAAACAGTTTAAGTGCTTATATGTTTTATTTACATATTTATATTACCAATAAAATGACAATATTTCAGCATTTTAAAATTTATATTTTCAAAATTATACATAATCACAAATATTCATATAATTTATTAGATTTTATATATGAGTGAAAAAATTTAAATTCAAATCTTGTCACATTTGGGCTGATTTTTATTTTTAGTTTTAGTATGAATATGCTTTGACAAAACAAGAAAGATAATTCATTAGTGTTTCCCTAAATACTAACGATTGAAATATCAAAACAGGCACATGTGGTGATATTTAATTAAAAATAAGAAGTAGCAGGTAGTTAGGGGATTGTACAGAACAATTAATTCCCAGTTTTTTTCCCAATTGGTGCTAAAATTTTCTAAATAAAAAAAGTTTAATATGCACCTTTAGTGAGAATTAAAAATTTCCTTAAGAAGGTGGCTGGTATTTTCTTAAGACTAGTTGAATATGGATAAAATATGTAAGTTGGGGAAATAACTACGAATTTGAAATTAAACCAAAGTTGAAGTGTGTAACAAATTAAAACAAGTTGACATAAATATGCAATTAAATGTGACCGATGATTTAGCTGCCCTCCTGGTTGACCTTTTCTTCTACATTCATCAATTCAATTACAGTATTAAACACTGTTTTAAAAAAACAAATCACTAATTCAACTCCTCAACTCACTCATTTAAGGTTTAATTATTCAGTAAAGAAGTTTAATAATTAAATCTTGGTCGAATTAAAATTTATAAAATATACTGTAATAATATATTAAATATAATGACATAATTTTTTATAATTTTAAAATTTAAATTAACATATTAATTGTTCTATATATTTTTACGAAAAGTTTAAATGAAATATGTTATAATGTTTGAGTCTAAATTCCAAGAATACACAACAGTATTCATTAATAATAATAAATTTAAATTTTTTAAAACAAATATTTCGTTTTCATTTTTTATCTTTGCGAGAAAAAAAATCAAAATAGTATTATATTAATCATTATCATGAAACAGTTTTTTTTTTTTTTTCTCAATTTGAATCATTTTACCAATTTTAGACAGATTTTTCTTTTTGGTCTTTTACTCTGTTTTTTT
>Ga0099825_1007060_pt1 | contig 13785 bp, 20 predicted proteins | sample SiratroredBW_FD_76838 | JGI IMG/M metagenome (GOLD analysis project Ga0099825, IMG submission 76838) | Root nodule microbial communities of legume samples collected from California, USA - Siratro red BW | ecosystem: Host-associated > Plants > Roots > Nodule | place: USA: California | collected... | reverse complement strand
ATATTAGAAATAAGAATATTAATGTTAACATTAATAATAATAACATTATTGATAATATTATTATTAACTATTATAATAATAATAATAATAACAATCTCACAAATATTTTTAATATAATTGAAAATAATATAAAAAAATATTAATAATATTAAAACTATTTTTCAAATAAATATAAATAATGATAATAATATAGTAGTATTAAAAATATTATTAGTGTAAATATAAATAATATGAATAGAAGTATTAATAATATTCCATATATTAAAAAACATATAATAATAATGTTAATATAAATAATAATAATGTTATGAATAAAATTAATAATATTCTTTTGTATAAATATTAATAATATTAAAAACTTTAAAAATATTAAAAACAACATTAATAATTTGAAAAAAATATAATACTGATAATAATAGTAATTATAATTTTAATAATATTATAACTAACAATATTAGAAATAATAATAAAAACAATAATATTAGCAATAATATTAATAATAATAATGATAATATTATTAATAATACTAATGATAATAATAATTTTAATAAAAATAATAATAATATTAATAATAATGATACAAATTTAATAATAATAATAATAATAGTAATAAAAGTGTTAAAAATATCAATAATATTAATAATATCAATAAAAATATTAATATTGTTAATAATATTCACCTTTACTAATATTATTATTAATAAATCAATATGAACATCATTAATAAGAGATAATAGTAGTTTTATCCATAAATATAAGTTTCTAAGTATTACCCACGGACATAGGTCCGTAGGTATTACCCACAGAAATAGTTCGTGTGTAATACCTATAGACCAATATCCGTAGATAATACCTACGGATCTGTGTCTGTGGGTAATATCTACGAACCTATGTCTGTGGATAATACCTACGGACTTAAATCCGTAGGTAATACCTATAGATACAGATCCGTGGGTAATAATCCGTGGGTAAATTGAGTTTTTCTTATAGTGTATTGCTTCATCATCTCATGATTTCATTTCATATAAAGATTAAAAAATAAAAATGTTCTTTTTGCGTTGTATTTTTACATACTAATAAAAAAAATTCTTATTTTTAAATAATAAACAATTCATCATTTTCCATGCATTCTTCCATGTATTGGATTTCAAGAGCTCTGTTCAAGTTGACAGGATTAAAGTTCTCACCATCCTCACCTCCAAAACGCCCCAAGCCTCGAAGATTTCAAACCATTGCATCCCACAAGTTAAAAACCACCATTGTAACTGCATCTCCATTCTTTTCGGGATTCCGCGCCATCATCCTCCCACCACAATACCAAACCACCATCTCCGCCGTACCTCTCGCGCCTCCAACCGCGGCACCCCTAACCGCAACACCACCATGGTACCACATCCACCAAAGCCCGCGCCTCCTAAACATGCAAAATGCATCCCCTACATCTTTCCCAAAATCGTAATCCGAAACACCTCAAAACTCAACCCAAAACAGCCCCAAAACCGCAACCTAAAACACATCCAAATTGCACCCAAAGTTCAACCCAAAACAGTCCCAAAATCACAATTCGAAACACCTCAAAACTGCACCTAAAAACAGCCCCGAAATTGCCTAGAAACATCCATCGCACGCCGCCGCTCCTAACCACCAAGCGCCGCCGCCGTTTCTCACGTCGTCATTGAGCTGCCGTCGCGCTACCCTGCATAGCCGCTACCGTCGTGCCTCTTCCTCATAGCCACCGCCATTTGGGTTCACCTTGGGTAGACCAAACATTGGTTTGACATCTTTGCCCTGATCTAGCTTAAAAAAAAAAATAGGCTTTACCTATTAACCTCTTATAACTTTTATTTTGATTTATACACCACTATCATTTTTTTATATATAATAATTCACCTTATTTTCTTTTTGACTTCAATTTTATTTTCTTTTGATTTTATTTTATCTATCTTTAAAAAATATATTAACTAATAATAAATAAATAAATAAAATTTTGAATGAATTCCTAAATGGCCATCCACGTTATGGGATTTAATTTAAAAGATTTTAATTTCTTTTGGATCTTTAAATAAATTTTGAATGACTTCCTAAATGATGGTCCGCGTCATGAGATTTAATTTAAAAGATTTTAATTTTTTTTGGATTATCAAAAAGGCCGTACGTGTCTAATGATATCAAAAATGAAGTTTTGTGAAAATAATAAAAATATTAAAATTTTTAAAAATTAAAAACATCAAACGAACAAACAATCTTATCCAAAGAACTACGTATCCCTGATTCTCCATCTCGGATGGAGATATGTAGGAGCAAGGTCAAACCTTGTCAGGCCCTTTTAAAGAAAAAAATATTTTGTTTGTTTTTATTTTCATTTTTGTCAAAAAATAAATATTTTGAAATTACACTCATTTTATTTATTTAATTAAAGGTACCGTCTTAGGACGGGCGGTGTGGGGGTGCTAACACGTAATTGGCTCCCGGAGCTGCTTTTTGCAGACTTACTTTATCATTTTTTTTGGTTTTTCCATAGTTTTCCATAATAAACTATGGTGACGACTCCTTTTCCTAAATAATTAAATTATTTTAATTTTTCTCTTTTGGATTGTCGTCCCCATCGTGACCCCAGTTGTGACAGATGGCGACTCCACTAGGGACTTACTTGAGAGTCAAGCCAATTTTAATTAAATAAGTAAATATGAGTGTGATTTTCTAAATTTTTGTGTTTTCCTTTCTCTTTGTATATATGTATTCTTGTTTCTCTTTGTATATATGTATTCTTGTTTGTTCTTGCTTGAATAATTGAACCCTAGGGTAGGCGACATGCTTTATCTACTATATCTGCTATATACCTGCTTGGGATTTTCCTGTCCGTTTTGCAGGTGGGGGGTTGGGTACAGGTTTTCTCCCTTCACACACTTTTCATGCATCTATCATGAGTGGGACCCTAAAACCCCGGGTCTAAAAAAAGTTTAGAAATAGAGGGATTCAGTGATATTGGACGGGATGTACTTCCTACTCCGGTTTTCATGAGAATTCCAATCAGAGTCTGTTCTCTTTATTTGCCTATTCATAAGCTAGTTGTTTACCAACAACTTTGAATAAGGTGATAAATGAGGGCCATAACTCTGGTGACCTTTATACCTTTAGGAAATAGGGAACCTACCTTTGTGAGGATGCATGTAAAGATCTTAGAACCCTTAGGTGTTATGTTGCCGATTTGTTTAGGGCACTAAGGGAGATAATCAAGTACTACAACCGCTCGCCAACATTTCAATTATCTATTGAGGGAAGATTGAGGGAAGATGGAATGATGTTGAATAATGGATGATTATGTGTTATAAATGGAGAATGTGGAACTTATGGAAATAATCTGTGTTTTGTTTTGTTGCATAGCATGCATATTGTAACATATGATCTCATGCATCATTATTTTATTTTAAATAGTGAAGTTTAAACAGAACATGGAAATTAGATCTAAATTGAAGTTGAAAGGGAATCAGAATCTCTCAACCTGAAGAGGAAGTTGAGGATCAGAACAATAGAAAATAATCTGTCGAGTCTCCGAGAGTTGGGGAGGAAGCTTAAAGCTATACATAGAGGAGTTTTCATAAAGAAGTATGGAAATCTGTTGGGGTTGTTAGAACTAGAGGTTCAAATACCTGTCATCACTGCACTTGCTCATTATTATAACTCATCATTGAGATGCTTCACATTCCAAGACTTTCATTTGGTGCCTACTATTGAGGAGTACGAGCAGATCCTGGACATATCTTTGAATGGTAGAGTTCCTTACAGGCACTTGGAGCAGCATGCTTCTATTTTAACACTATCGTCCATCACTAAAATATCATAGGATGAGTTGAGTGACTGACTGACTGCTATAAGAGGTGCCAAAGGGTTTTCCCAAAGATTATTGGAGGCATATCTTCTGTAATAGATATCTTTGTTGTTGTTAAAACAAGATCTGAAAATCTAGTTACGACAATTTTGGCTGACACTTACTTAGCTTCGGATTGGTGTCATGAGAGAAATATGAGAAAGCTACCCTGTTGTGTGCCTGCTCAGTATATTTGGATGATGGCTCACATTGGTGATAATGTGATAAGGATTAGGTGCCAGATAGAGCTGGTGACTCGGAGGAAACGAGAGATGAAAAGTGGTAAAGAATGGGGTCAATATTTTGCTGGTTTAAATCAAAAGAAAATATTATGGCAACCATCTTGACAACAAAGAACGAGTCTCATCTATAGCTGTGCTAATTTTCCTAATGTGCCTCTCATAGGGACCAAAGGATGCATTAACTATAATCCAGTCTTGGCTCAGAGACAGTTTGGCTATCCGATCCGGGGAGTACCCACACCTACTGCTTTAATTGCACTTGTGTCACTATAAGGATGGATCTGTCACTGAAACATTGCGCCAAATTCATAGTGCCTAGAAGGATATATTCCGCACGGAAAGAGATATGAGGCCATGGGTAATAAGCAAAGAAATCTCATATCAGCAATGGATGGTAGATAGAGTAGAGGAGGTTAAATTGCCTTTTAAGCTAATTTCTCGTAATCCTGTGGAAAAATCTGTGCCTGATGTTGATTGTGAAGAAGTGAAGAAATTGAAGGAAGAAGTTGAAAGGCTGAAGAGAAAGAATATCGCATTGAGTGATGATTTGCAAAGCCTTCGACAGAACTATACCAATGTCAAGGTAGAGCGTTAAGAAAAGACAAAGGTGAATGAGAGATTAGTAAAACAACAGAAGGTGGATGAAAATTATATCACGAAGATAACTCAAGATCTGATTGCTGTCAAAGCTGAGTTAGCCTCTAGAGTTAGAGAATGGGACAAGACTTTGCTTTCTGAGCGCCAATGGAAGGAATCTTATGATGGAGTCAGACAAGATAGGCAAAAGGTGTTAAAGGAGCTATATGATCTTCAGGTCTGGTTTAACAGCACTGAATCACGGATGAAAGAAATAATGGCAGAATATGAAGAAAGGATGAAGGATGAGCAATGAATGGAGACAGAAGAGAAGCACAAGATTATGGTGACTCATTTGCAGAATCACATTGTTGAGTAAGAGGAAGTCAAATTCACTGGAAGACGCATTTCTCACAATTGGCTGCTCTAGCCAATGGAGCTATTGATGAGGTGCCAAGAATGCTGCGCGAGGCTGATATATCATTGATGTTTTTCAATCTTCCAGAAAAAGTCCAGAACTTTCTGAATCGTTGTAAATTCCTAGTGGATGAGATGAAAAATATAATGGCTCGTGTCAAGAAATGATTGTATTCTGTTTGTTCTGATTAATTGTTCTATGATGTCAAACAATTTCGATTCTCATTAATAAAATTGCAAGTTTAGTTTTCATGAAATGGGTGTACAATTTTCATAATCACTGTTTAAATTGCATCCATCATTTTTATTCTTCATATCATTTACATTCATTTTTGCATTGTCATCTAATTAATTCATTAAAACAAATAAAATCCAACAGAAAAGCAATAACGGCAAAATTTGCATGACACCCATATAAGACTCGCGCCAATCGACAAAATATGGAAGACTGGGAGCAAACGCAAGAAACAATGAAAGCAATGAAAAGTGATATCAATGATCTAAAGGATCAGATGAGTCAAATTCATGGTTTAAAGGATCAAATGAGTCAGATTCTCGAAGCTCTAACAATCCTGAATAGAAAACATGAAGCTCTTACCAGAAATGAAGGAGCTCAGTCTTCACATCCTCTTAGTTTTCAACAAGGAACATTACAGACACAAAATCTTAATCAAGGAAATCAAACAAATTAAGATTTCCCTCTGTATGGCTTGCCCCTGAACTATGAACCACCATATGAGGAAGGTATGGAAGAAGAAACTATACCACAAGATGTTAACGCTGCTAGTGCCAGAGGTCAACCTGAATTCACACAAGTACCACCTAGGCGTGGCGAAAATGTAGTAATTAACAAAATTCCTTCTACTACCCAGCCACAAGTCTTACAAATTCTTACTGGTGAACCATCTTCGGCAAAGGACAATATTCCTGAAGATATTCAAAACGTATTGATTAATGCCGACAAGACCAAGGACAAGCTTGAATTTTTAGAGGAAAGGCTCAAAGTGATTCAAGGAGCCACTGCCCGTGAATTTGGAGATGTCGTTGGACCATGTTTAGTCCCTGATGTTATGATCCCTCCCAAATTTAAAGTGTCATAGTTCGAAAAATATAAGGGAGCAACTTGTCCAAAGAGCCATCTGACCATGTATTGTCGAAAGATGGTCGCTCATGCTCACGATGAAAAGCTACTGATGCACATTTTTCAGGATAGTCTAGCAAGAATGGCTCTGAACTAGTATATGCATCTGGAACCAACTAGGGTACGTTCTTGGAAAGATCTTGTAGACGCTTTTCTTAAGCAATACAAGTACAATATGGATATGGCTCCTAATAGAATGCAATTGCAAAACATGATGAATAAGAGTTCTGAAACTTTCAAAGAGTAAGCGCAGAGATGGAGAGAGCTTGCTACCCAAGTTGAACCTCCACTACATGAGAAAGAAATGACCACCATGTTCATAAAAACATTACAAACTCCTTTCTATGAGCATATGCTCGGAAGCATTTCCTCTAATTTCTCTGATATTGTCATTATTGGGGAAAGGATTGAACATAGATTGAAAAGTGGAAAAACAACACAAGGCTCGTCTGCAACCACCAATGCTAAAAAATCTAGGTTCAATCCCAACAAGAAGAAAGAGGGAGAGGTTCAAGCAGCTTCTGCCACGCCTTATTGGGGAGGATATCAACGACAATATCGCCCTAATTACAGACCTTCATCTGCATATGCTACAAGTGCTATGTCGAGCTATTCTCAGAGTGCTCCTAGGTCACCAGCTGCATACCGACCTCCATTCACACCTAATAATGTTTTTAAGCCTACAATTGGAGGTCATAATCTTAATCAAGAAAAAAGTCAAGGCTATGGCTAGAAGAGTAATAATTCGGGAGATAAAGTTGTGAATTTTACTCCTATCCCAATGACCTACATAGAGTTGTTGCCTGATTTGCTCAAAAATGCACAAGTAGCCTTATGTCCAACAAAGGTTGTACAACCACCATATCCTAGATATTTTGACACCAATGCCAAATGTGAATATCATAGTAGAGAGATTGGTTATTCAACTGAGAATTGTCAAGCTCTCAAATATAAAGTGCAATCTTTGCTTGACTCAGGATGACTTACCTTTCAGGAGAAAAAGCCAAGTGTTGAAGAAAACCCTTTGTCTGGACATACAAACTCCACGGTTAATGTTGTCATAGAGGAACAAGATCTAAGATTTGTTAGAAGTGTAACTGAAATGAAGAAACCTATGAATGAGGATTTTAGAGCAATTTGTCAGGTTGGTTTATTCCAATATGAATACAAGTCCGGAGATAAATGTGGTTTCCACGCTTACACCAAACATTCCATTGATGAGTGTGCTAAGTTTAAAGATTTTGTACAAGACTTGATAGACAAACATGTTCTACAGGTCAATCATCAAAGGAAAGAAGGTGAAGTGTTTACTGGAGAAGAGTGGATTCCCCAGAGGCCTAAACCATTGGTGATACAATTTACCAAGGCCACCACTTCCATACCTTCAGGGCCACACCCTTTAGTGATTCAAACACCATCATCTTTCTCATATAAGAATGATGAAGTTGTTCCTTGGAAATATGGTATTAGTATCGTTCAAGGAGAGCAAAAAGAAGAAGCAGTTGAGCAGGGCAAGGTAATGATTGATAACATCTTTGGAATATGGGGTATGACTTTGAGAGGGCGTCTTTTCACTCATCTTGACTTAAAAGGTGAAAAAAGCTATGAAAAGAATAAAGAATAAATTCATATGGAAAAAGGAAAATCATATTTGAAAGGAAAAGTTATGCAAGCTAATTCAGAACCTGAAGAGAGGGAGAGAAAGGAGATTACTGATGAGGATGGTTCTGAGTTTCTGAAGTTCATCTAGCAAAGTGAGTACAAAGTGGTGGATCAATTAAACTGGATGCCTGCAAGGGTATCTTTGTTAGAATTGTTAATGCATTCAACTTCTCATCGGAAGTTATTAATGTAAAAAATAGGTTGGACCGAGTTAAGAGGGGAGTGAATTGAACTTTAAAAATTTTCAAAACTGGAAAGTGATTTAAGAATGAGAATGAATTATCTTTATAAAATCAATTAAATACACAGTTCTGGACTGTCCAGTAAACAATTCAGTAAACAGATGTTCAGAATATACAGCGGAAGTATTATAGATTCAATCAAACAATTTACTGAATTCTTTAAGAATCAGAATACAATCAACAAGATGATTAGATTTTAATCCAGTCAATTTAAATGATAACAACAGTTGAATAAAAGCAATAAAAAAAAATAGGGAGAAAAACAAGAACACATAATTTTTATCCTGGTTCACCCTTCCACAAGGGCTACGTCCAGTCCTTTGCCAAACTGGCAAAGATTTCCACTAAAATGATCCAAGATCAGTTTTACACCCTTGCTCCCAGCAAGCTACACACTGCTCCCCGCAGTACTTACTACTCCCAGCAGTAAACCCACCACATTGAACCCTTCAGTTGGTGTTACACCAGTACAAAAACCCAATGCACTACCCAATTACACTTCCAGTAATTGAATACAATAAGAAGAGAATACAATTCAAATCAATCAACCACACTGTACACAATACAAAATGGATTGAGATCGAGTATGGAAGACTTAGCTCTGGTCCAGAACCAAAGCAGTTGATCCTCACTCAAGAAGTGCTTCAAGATTCACGATATTTATGATTTCTTGTGTGAAAATCAATTAAAAAACAGTTTGCACAAAAAGGACGCTTGTGATCTCTCTTAGGAATTCTCAAAAGTATATTTCAGAAATCTCAAAGCTATGAAAATGATAGAGATAATTCCTTTTAATAGTCAATTCTGATTTAAAACAACTTAGTTGTCACTGGTTTAATTAATTGAACAAACCATTCAATCGATTGAATTGAGCGTTAGTTGACTCAGTCAAAGATTCCAGTAGTAACAGAAATAACTGTCACCTTCAATCGATTGTTTTAAAAATTCAATTGATTGAAAAATCTTTTTTAGCAAAAATCAGTTTTTGGGCTATTTTTCTTAAAACCAGTTTTAATAAAAATATTTGTGAATCTCTTAGCACCCCATGAGTGATGAACCATGCCACTAATGATTAAGAACTAAGCCAACACACAAACCCAGTTAAGGACCTAAAACCGAATCACCCAACCATCTTCATGTTAGCTCAAAGTCATCCACTTGAACATTCTGGTCCAGGTTGGTTCCAACAGATTCTTCATGAAGTTGTCTTGATCACTCACATGCTAGGCATTGGTCTAACATAGTCCATATTCAATCCATCAGAACTTCAGCAAGCTATGGTCTTTATTGACTTCATCAAATCACATGTTTAGCATTGGTGCTAACAATCTCCCCCAATTTGATGAAGGCAACCTGATGTGTGTTGAGTTTAACAGTCTGAACCTGAAATACTTGTCTTTTCACTCAAACAGTTTATTAGTATTATAAGGTCTAATAGGTTCAGAGCAAAAAATATCAAATCAACTGATTTAGCTAAAATGCAGTTAATTAAATTTCTTCCTGTATCCAGACTCAGTTTGTTCAGATCAAGATGTTTTACTCCCCCATACTTGGATGTCCCTTAAAAACATATAAAGAGATTAATAACATAAGGCAGACATTTCATTAATATACGTTGAACCGTAGAGGTCAATCATCATAGCAGGTTGCCAAATACATCAAAGGACATAGAACATGATTAAGAAAACATCAACAAACTAGAAACATAACTAAGTTGCAGGTGCTGGCACAAACCCAACAAATATTCAATTAACCTAAGCTTAGTACATACTAAGCAGAACTAAACTTAAGCAAACCAAATGAAACATATGCAAAACAACAGACTTCAAAACATACAGGGCAGACACACAAAAGACACACGAAACACACACAATTATCCTCCATTAAGTTCATCAAATGGAAGGGATTAACACAAAACATGTAGTGTGCACACTAATCATCTGGCCCATAGAATATTTGCCCCAACTTGCCTTGGATGTCAACAACACGCTCTTCTAGGTTTTGGAAATGGGTTTCAAAATACTCATGATGAGACCTTTGATTGGATTCAATGTTGTTCAGTTGATTGATCATCATTTGTTCAAAGCTAGAGTAAGATTGTTCTCAAGTCCCTAGATCTTCTCCAGTAAATTGTTCAGCAGTTGCGCTTGTTCCAACACCAGCATCATCCATCTCATCTTCTTCAGCACTCGTCTTGCAAATCCACTATTTTCATTGACATTCTTCAACCAGATTTTGTTCAATGTGGCCACTGTGACCTCACTATGAGCTTTGACCTCTTCAACAAGCTCATTTTCCACATTAACCTCATAATACTCAATAAAGAGCAGAACAACATAAGGGATTCGAAACTATGGCTTCTTCCTAATGCGGAATAACTGCTTCTTAATAACACTTATCCAATTTACCTTTATCTTATTGATCAGGCAGTACATCAGGATCAGGTCATCTTCAGTAAGCACAACATGATTAAATCCTCTAGGTGTAAGTAGGCAGATGACAATATAAGCTACCAGTCTTGGGATTATAGAAAGCCCTCCCACTGAATAGCTCCTTATGGAACTATTGGGGTTCCTCAGACATGCCTTGAAGAATTGGACCTTGTCAAATCCACCCAGATCTGCCACGTTTGCTCTGCTCACAATTGTTCCAGCATCTCTTAAGCTAGCCACCGAGAGCCATACTTCATCCGTGATAGCCATGTCCACACCTTTCACTTGTGAATAAATGACACCCTCATCTATCCACATATTGGTAAGGAATACCTTCACCAAGTCCGGATAGATATTCCTGGACAGCTTGACAAAGCGCTCAAGCCTTTGACACTTGAGGAGATCAGCCACTTGATTCAGATTTTCATTTTTAAGGAACTCCATCCTTAGGAATTTAGGGTTGACAAAAGCTTTTCGGCTAAACTCCCTGTGATACTCGTTGATACCTTCCATGTTCCCATCAAACCATCTAGCAAGGAAGCCAGATTCATTATTGTCATCGGATTCATATTGTTCAACTTGTTTCACCATGACTTTCTTTGTTCTCTTTCTAGATGCTGAGGAGGAGGCCATGGTTTGGTTGAAGGCAAGGGCAGAATGCTCAATGGATTCGAGAGAGTTAGTGTTCACACACGATGAGTAGTGTAAGGTGTGTGCAAATGAATGCAGGACCTATTCCAATTTAGGGAAACTCTAGTGCACAAACAAACAAAATACTGAACACTGCAGAACACAACAAATGCATGCACATATTTTATTGCACAGTAAAGACTGATTGTACTTATCTCCAGAGAATATTCTAAACTGCTTTTTGACCAGAAGACCACGAACTAATCTGTGACACGTGGCACTGTGAAGATTCTTCTTTTTAAGCATGCTCGTCCCACATGCAGGTGTGTCACATTTTGTTGAACATTGACCAGTCGTGTCCCTTGACTAGGAGCAGGTTACAACCTTGTCCTTATTCTTTAGCTGCAATGATTCCCATACAATGCTGATTCTGTTGACTATAGTTGATCAGTTCTGAATTGATTCTTGATCCTTTTCATGTACTTCATTACGCAACATCTCCACTGTCTAGATTCCATTGCCTTCCTAAGAAGCATTTCTTCTGGTGTAGTCATATACACATATTTTGTCTACACATCAATCAAACTACTCAATATGTTGATTCTTAATTAATGATGTTTTATCCAGATGGTTTGAGCACAACAACTATGTATTCTACTTCAGCTGTAGACAATGCAACACAGGCTTGCTTCTTGCTATGCCAAGATATCAAACTGGATCCCAGCAAGTGACATGTTCCACTAGTGCTTTTCCTATCTAATTTGCAACCTGCAAAGTCAGAATCAGAATATCCAACAAGATTTAAAGTTACCTCACTTGGATACCATAGACCAACTTCAGTAGTTCCCTTGAGATACTTCAAAATTCTTTTGGCTGCCACATAGTGTGATTCCTTTTGTTTAGCTTGAAATCTGGCACATAAACACACACTGAACATGATGTTTGGTCTACTTGCTGTCAGATACAAAAGTGATCCAATTAATTGTCTGAACTTAGTCTGATCCACATTAGCTCCAGTTTCATCAGCATCTAAATAGCATCCAGTGCGTTTTTCCTTGCGTTTTTCCATATTAAATTTCTTCAATAATTCCCTGAAATACTTTGCTTGACAAAGAAATATGCCATGTTCAACTTGTTTAACCTGCAAGCCTAGGAAGAAATTGAGCTTCCCCATCATGGACATCTCAAATTCTCCTTGCATAGCAGCCACAAACTGCTCACATAAACTTTCATTAGTTGAGCCAAAAATAATGTCATCAACATAAACTTGAACAAGTATTATATCATTGCATGAATTCTTAATAAACAAGGTCTTATATGTTTTCCCTCTCTTATAGCCTTGAGAAAGCAAGAAATTACTCAACCTCTCATACCACTGTCGAGGTGTTTGCTTTAACCCATACAAGGCCTTCTAGAGCTTGAAAACGTAATCTGGATTGTTATGATCTTCAAATCCAGGGGGTTGGCTCACATAGACCTCTTCATCAATGTACCCGTTCAAGAAAGCTCTTTTGACAACCATTTGATGTAATCTGAACCCCTTCATGCAAGCATATGCTAGTAGCAATCTAATTGCTTTCAATCTAGCTATTGGTGCATAGGTTTCACCAAAATCGATGCCTTCTTCCTGGTTATATCCTTTTTCCACAAGTTGCGCCTTGTTCCTTACAATGACACCTTGTTCATCTATCTTGTTCTTGAAAACCCACTTCGTTCCAATCACATTCATCTCCTTTGATCTAGGAACAAGTGTTTAGACCTCATTTCTCGCAGACTGATTCAGTTCCTCATGCATGACATTTATCCATGTCGCAACCGGATCACAACGGGGCGATCACAAACTTATTTAAAAATGTTTAAATTGATAATGGAGTCGCCACTATAGTTTATTATGGAAAACCATAGAAAAACCAAATAAAAATGAAATAGTCTGCAAACCAAAGTAAGGGTACGTGTGGGGAAGGTATTAGCACCCCACAACGCCCGTCCTAAGACGGTACCATTAATCAAATGAACAAAAATAAGTGTGGTTTTAAAAATATCATTTTTTTCCCAAATAATAACAATAATAATAAGACTAAAGATAAAACAAACAAATATATAAAAAAAACAAACAAAAAAACATGCTTATAAAAATCATAACAATAAATAATAATTAGACGAATAAAAATATCAAACAAAAATAAAACAAACAAACATATATATTTCTTTATTTATTTGGACCCGACAAGGTTTAACCTTGGTCCTACGTATCTCTATACATGATAGAAAATCAGGGTACACGTAGTTCTATTTTAAAAATTTGTTGATGACGTTTGATATTTTTTAGCTTACGAATATTTTCTTTTATTTTTGGCAATTTATTTTATATAATATTTTAATTATTTTCTATTTTATTATTTTTTTTCTTGATAATTGTTTATTTAAAGGAAATTCGGGACAAGACTGTTTCTTTTTATATTTAAAAATGTTTATTAAAAAAACTATTTTTATTTTAATTTGAGAAAGGAATTGATTTTTATTATCTTAAAGAAATTGTTTTTATATTTTAAAAACATATCCTTTTTAATTTTTT
>Ga0099825_1007053_pt1 | contig 13795 bp, 5 predicted proteins | sample SiratroredBW_FD_76838 | JGI IMG/M metagenome (GOLD analysis project Ga0099825, IMG submission 76838) | Root nodule microbial communities of legume samples collected from California, USA - Siratro red BW | ecosystem: Host-associated > Plants > Roots > Nodule | place: USA: California | collected... | reverse complement strand
TTTTTTTTTTTTTTTTTTTTTTAAGTTTTGGATAACCTGATTCAAATCTTGTAGTTGACATATTTGTATATTTTTATATAAAATTAAAAACTATAATATATATCACACTGAATATAACTTATAAGTATATAAAATGATACTAAGTTAAAAAGATAAAACCTGATTGTCAAGATAATGAACTTGATCGTAGTATCTTGTCTTCAAGTCTCCTACTATCTTCGATCATATCCTTTGGTAAGTCTTTAAATATAATTTATCAATTCTAAATTCTCTTCGTTGTATCCGCACAAATTATTTTAAGATTAATTAAACAATAATGAAAAATAAAAAAATTGAGATCAATTCATTAATCTCATATTATTTTTACCTAATAGTGATGCACTCAAAAAGAGCAAAATTGAACACAAACTCTTCCTCAATCAATATATGCTCCAAGTCTCCAAATAAAGACACGTGCATAAATACAACATGCACATAAATGCACAAGTCTCTAAATAAAGGCTCCAAGTCTCCAAATAAAGACACCCACATAAATACAACATGCACATAAATGCACAAGTCTCTAAATAAAGGCTCCAAGTCTCCAAATAAAGACATGTGGATAAATGTACATAAATATACAGTATGAACATGCAAGGTACAAGTCTCTAAATAAAGAAAATATTTCAGAATGTAGCTAGATGTGGTTGGAGGTTATTTATACCTTCATCTGTTGTTTGCTGCATACATTTTCTTTTTATAATTTCAAGTTTTATGGTTTATAGAATCCTTTTCTCTGTTTTCTCATTGCCTTCTCTGTTTTTAGGGTATATATACCCGGATGACTTGATGCATTTATGCAAGAAAACGAAGCTGCAAAAACCATGAATCTCTTTGAAATAACATCAGATTATGGGAGAATAAGCAACGCATCCTTGAAGAACTAAGTGGTCAGAATTAACTAACATAACATATAACATCTGCAACGCAGTTTGAAGAAAATAACTGGATAGATATGTTTACTGTAGTGTCGAAAACATGTAGTTAGTTTTACTTTATATTGAAACATGTAGTTAGTTTTACTTTACATTTTTTAATATGGTTCTATGACATTGTTTATTTGTCATAAGCCTTGACATATAACTGTGTATTTACCAATGCTCAGTTGGAATGGGTTATAGTAGAATTCAATTCATTTCTTAGAATCTATCTCTGTCAGTTTTGTTATTATGAATAATTCTTGCATGGAGGTCAGAGTCAATATTTTTATCCTTAATTGGTTTTAGTTGATGTTTACGTGCAACAATTTGTGCTTGCTTCTATAGCATTTACAAGACGGTTTTAATTAATGGTTACATGTAACTAGTTATGTTCGCTTTCATAGTATTCACAATATTATCTGCATTTAACTACGCAGGTCAATGCCTTTAGGGAAAGAAGAGCGCTTGCTTTGACACTGAATGACACAAAAACCATAGTGAATAAACTTGGTCGAATGCTTAATTTTATAGTTGCAATTGTTGTACTGATCATTGCGCTCTTGATATTGGAACTTGCCACCACTAAATTTGTTGTCTTTTTGGGTTCACAGGTTATTTTGGTTATATTTATATTTGGAAACACCTGCAAGGCCATATTTGAAGCAATTATTTTTCTCTTTGTCATGCACCTATTTGACATAGGAGATAGATGTGAAATTGATGGGATTCAGCAAATGTTCATCCATTCACGAGTTTATAGATTCTATTTTCATGTAAACAAGGCCGAATTTGTTCCCCTTGTTTGCATACTAATTTCAAATGGTGGTAGAAGAAATAAACATATTGACAACCATAATTCTGAAATTTAATAATCATAAGGTGATGATCCCTAACAGTGTCCTTGCTACCAAGACATTATCGGAGTCCAGACATGTTAGATATTATCGAATTCTAAATGACTCTTGAGGTGATTTCATAACTTCATTATCAATATTTTCATCAAATTATTTTTTTATGACTGGTTCTTTTTTCCAAAAAAACTTAGGCTCTACATCCATTTCATACGCGCAGAAATACACAGTATGTGCACGCATATAAATGCACAAGTCTACAAATAAAGGGTCCAAGTCTCTAAATAAGGACACCTGCATAAATGCACAGTATAAACATGCACAAAAATGCACAAGTCTCCGAATAAAGAAAAATATTTCATAATGATGTTAGGTGTGGCTGCAGGTTACTTGTACCTTCATCTATTGATTGTTGCATATATTTTTTTTTTATAATTTCAACTTTTTTGGTTTATAGAATCATTTTCTCCATTTTCTCATTACCTTCTCTGTTTTGCAGGTATATATACCCAGATGACTTGATGCGAATTATGCAAGAAGACGAAGCTGCAAAAACCGTGAATCTCTTTGAAGGAGCATATGATTCTAGGAGAATAAGCAAAGTATCCTTGAAGAACTAAGTGGTCAGAATTAACTAACATAACATATAACATGTGCAACACAATTTGAAGAAAAGAACTAGATAGATATGTTTATTGTAGCGTCGAAAACATGTAGTTTGTTTTACTTTATATTGAAACATGTAGTTAGTTTTACTTTACATTTTCAATATGGTTCTATGACATTGTTTATTTGTCACAAGTCTTGGCATATAATTGTGTATTTACCAAAGCTCAGTTGGAAGGGGTTATAGTAGAATCCAATTCATTTCTTAGAATCTATCTCTGTCAGTTTTGTTATGATGGATAATTCTTGCATGGAGGTCAGAGTCAATATATTTATCCTTAATTGCTTTTAGTTGATGTTTACGTGCAACATTTTGTGCTTGCTTCTATAGCATTTACAAAACGGTTTTAATTAATGGTTACATGCAACTCGTTATGTTCGCTTTCATAGTATTTATAATTTTATCTGCATTTAACTACGCAGGTCAATGCCTTCAGGGAAAGAAGAGCGCTTGCTTTGACACTGAATAACTAAAAAACGAAAGGAGAATAAACTTGGTCGAATACTCAATTTTATAGTTGCAATTGTTGTATCGATCATTGTGTTCTTGATATTGAAACTTGCCACCACCAAATTTGTTATCTTTTTGGGTTCACATGTTATCTTGGTTACATTTATATTTGGAAACACTTGCAAGGCTATATTGGAAGCAATTATTTTCCTCTTTGTCATGCACCCATTTGAAGTAAGAGATAGATGTGAAATTGACGGGGTTCAGCTAATGTTCATCCATTGACGAGTTTACAGATTCTATTTTCACCTAAACAAGCCCTAAGTTGTTCTCCTTGTTTGCATACCAATTTCAGATGGTGGTAGAAGAAATGAACATATTGACAACCATATTTCTGAAATAAGGTGATGATCCTTAACAGTATCCTTGCTACCAAGGCGATATATAACTATTATCGGAGTCAAACATGTTAGATATTATCGAATTCTAAATGACTTTTGAAGTGCTTTCATAACTTCATTCTCAATATTTTTATTAAATTGTTTTTTTTATAACTGGTTATTTTTTCCAAAAAACTTGGGATCTACATCCATTCCATACGGGCATAAATGCACAATATGAATAATTTTTTTAGGCGTGGATGCAGGTTACTTGTACCTTCATTTGTTGTTTGTTGCATACATTTTTTTTTATAATTTCAAATTTTCTGGTTTATAGAATATTTTCTCCATTTTCTCATTGCCTTCTCTATTTTGCAGGTATATATACCCGGATGACTTGATGCGATTTATGTAAGAAGACGAAGTTGTAAAAACCATGAATCTCTTTGAAGGAGCATCTGATTCTGGGAGAATAAGCAAAGCATCCTTGAAGAACTAAGTGGTCAGAATTAACTAACATAACATATAAAATGTGCAGCGCAATTTGAAGAAAAGAACTGGATAGATATGTTTACTGTAGTGTTGAACACATGTAGTTAGTTTTACTTTACATTTTCAATATGGTTCTATGACATTGTTTATTTGTCACAAGTCTTGGCATATAATTTTGTATTTACCAAAACTCAGTTGGAAGAGGTTATAGTAGAATCCAATTCATTTCTTAGAATCTGTCTCTGTCAGTTTTGTGATTATGAATAATTTTTGCATGGAGGTCACAATCAATATTTTTATCCTGATCTAGTTTTAGTTTATGTTTATGTGCAATAGTTTGTCCTTGCTTCTATAGAATTTATAAAATGGTTTTAATCATGGTTACATGCAACTGGTTATGTTCGCTTTCATAGTATTTACAACATTATCTGCATTTAACTACGCCAGTCAATGTCTTTAGGGAAAGAAGAGCGCTTGCTTTGACACTGAATGATGTAAAAATGACAATGAACAAACTTGGTCGAATGCTCAATTTTATAGTTGTAATTGTTGTACTGATCATTTCGCTCTTGATATTGGAACTTGCCACCACCAAATTTGTTGTCTTTTTGGGTTCACAGGTTATCTTGGTTACATTTATATTTGGAAACACCTGCAAGATCATATTTGAAGCAATTATTTTCCTCTTTGCATGCACCCATTTGACGTGGGAGATAGATGTGAAATTGATAGGGTTATGTTCATCCATTCATGAGTTATAGATTCTGTTTTCATGTAAACAAGGCCTAATTTGTCCCCCTTGTTTGCATACCAATTTCAGATGGTGGTAGAATAAATGAACATATTGACAACCATATTTCTGAAATTTGATAATCATAAGGTGATGATACCTAACAGTTTCCTTGCTAACAAGGCGATATATAACTATTATCGAAGTCCAGACATGTTAGATATTATCAAATTCTAAATGACTCTTGAGGTGATTTCATAACTTCATTCTCAATATTTTCATCAAATTGTCTTTTTTATGACTAGGTCTTTTTCTAAAAAAAAAATAGGCTCTACATCCATTCCATACGCGCATAAATGCGCAGTATGAACACGCACATAAATGTACAAGTGTCTAAATAAAGGCTCAAAGTCTCCAAATAAGGACAGTGCATTAATGCACAGTATGGACATGCCCATAAATGCACAAGTCTCCAAATAAAGAAAAATATTTCATAATGTTGTTAGGTGTGGCTGCAGGTTACTTGTACCTTCATCTGTTGTTTGTTGCATACATTTTTTTTTATAATTTCAACTTTTCTGGTTTATAGAATCATTTTCTCCATTTTCTTATTGCCTTCTTTGTTTTGCAGGTATATATACCCGAATGACTTGATGCGATGTATGCAAGAAGATGAAGCTGTAAACACGATGAATCTCTTTGAAGGAGCATCTGATTCTAAGAGAATAAGCAAAACATCCTCAAAGAACTGGGTGTGTTGAGAATTAACTAACATAACATATAACATGTACAATGCAATTTGAAGAAAAGAACTGGATAGATATGTTTACTGTAATGTTGAAAACATGTAGTTAGTTTTCTTTTACATTTTCAATATGGTTCTATGACATTGTTTAGTTGTCACAAGCTTTGGCATACAATTTGTGGTTTTGATAGTTTTTGTCTGGCCCCATTTGTGTCTGTTTCTCCTCAACCTCGTTGCCTCTTCCTTGGCCTCGCTGTCCTCTCCTCTCAGCCTTCGCGTGGTGCCGCTTTTATTCTTACCGGTTTTCATTTGTATTTTGCGTGGTGCCACTTTTATTGTCACTGGTTTTCATTTGTAATTCGCATGGTGCCACTTCTCATTGGTTTTCATTTGCATCTTTGTTGTTCATTTGTTTTGCCAGGGTTCGAGATATTCCATTTTGGGCTTCTTCCACGTATGTTTGGTGTGCGCAAGCTTCTTGGTGGTCTCGGTTGAATGCTTGGTTCGACACCCATTGCCTCGTCTCTTTGCAAGAGGTTAACAATTTTGTAAAATTCATTAAAAATAATTATAAATTTATTTTTGACCCAAATTTTTTATCGGCATCTTGATTTAGTATATACTTGATGGTAGAGTTCTTACATTGTATAGGTTTATCATATATGTAGGGTTTCAAAAATTTAGGGCAAAAAAACATCAAACGACCATAATTTTTTGTGGAGAGCTCGGATTGAGACGCTCCAAAAATGAGAGATGCTCGAAATGGGGTAACGAAGTCGCTGGCCAACCGCCTGGATCTCCAGAAATTCCAAAATTCCATTGTTTAGGATTTCTTTTTTACTTTTTTCTTATTTTTCATCCATTTTTTATTTCACATATATATACTTGCTAGAAAATTCTAAATTTTTTTGTAGTGTTTTCTTGTATCGATTAAATATTTATCAACCCATAATTTTTTTTTTAAAAAAATTGACTTTTCTCATCGGCTGTAGCTCAAAACCGACATGAAAAGTGACACCATATCAGTTTTAGCCAAACAACCGACGTGGTGTTGTCTCTAGAACAGTCCTCTAGACCATTTTAAAATAAATGAGTTCATGATGTCGATGGTTAGTTTAAATCGATGTGAAGGTTGACAATATAATATTGACATGGTGTTTGAAAACATTCAATATCGTCTTGATTAACGTCGATCTTGAAACCAACATTAAAAGATTAATAGATTCCCAGAACCGACTTTGAAAACTATTTTTATATTAATGTACATACAAATTTATCATATAGTTCTACTATATCAATTCGTACCATTGGATTGATCCTTAAGCAAATCACCAAAAAAGGTAAACTTTTGGATATGGTAATCCAAAAGTAAGAATACGTAGTTACACTTCTATATTATCTACTCCCCAAGTTTATCTTTTTCTTCCGTTTTGTAAACTCCAAAAGTTAAATTTATGATTTTTGATTGATTGATTCAAAATTCTTTTGTTGGAGCATTTTTTTTCTCGATTGTATTTTGGAATTCAATCTATTATATATAAAGATTGTATAATTCAAAATGTTATAATTAATCCTTTAAATTTTATGATTTGAAACTACTTACACTAGATATAGAAAAGGTCAAAATATTCATTTTGAAGTAAGAAAGGACAAGAAAAAAAAATCATGAAGTAGAAACTACCAACTTATTTACAAATTAGATTCAAAAGTTATACATTTAACAATAAATCAAAATTAAGATATTTTCAGTGTAATTTTATTTTTTACATCTAAAATCCATGTATTAAGCGCAATGTTTCCTAATTATATGGGGTTTTCATTTTTTTTTAAAATTAAGTAGCTCACTCTCCTAAAATTTTGTGGTGAATTGCTAATTGAGTAAGTCGTTTTTTTTTATCAAATTAAAGTGAACAATTTGGATTATACTGTAAATAACTCAAGTTGAATAACTGTAATTTGAACAAACTATTGCACACTGAACAGAGGAAATACACTAAATCCTGACACGACTAGCAAGTCTCCAACCACATAATGCAAAAGATTTTTGACTTTAGGATGACCGATGTATATAATTGATATCAAATACTCTGTTATGTTCTGCAAATACTCTGTTTTATTCTATTTTGTTCCACAACCTCCAATGTTCCTTCTCCACCATGTTGAAGTCCCCCCTCCTTTTCGCTTCCCTTCCTTTCCTCACCCTCTTCACTCGCTTCTTCTCTCGTACTCGCAAACCCCTCCCCAACCCCTCCACCTTCGACGATGCCGTTTCCTTCTTCCACCGCATGCTCCACCTCCATCCCACACCCAAAATCGTTTCTTTCAACAAGATTCTCTCATCAATCATGAAGACCAAACGCTACTCCGCCGTCGTTTCCCTCTGTTCCCAGTTAGACTCAAAGGGCATCCCCAAACCCTCCCTCGTCACTCTCAGCATTTTCATCAACTCCCTTTCCCACTTGGGCCAAACGGGCCTCGCTTTCTCTGCCATGGGGAAAATCATCAAAAGGGGGTTTGAGGTCGACCCATTAACCCTCACTACCCTTATGAAGGGGCTGTGCCTCAAAGGTAGAACCTTTGAGGCACTCAACTTACATGACCATGCTGTGTCCAAAGGGTTCTCCTTTGATGAGGTTTGTTATGGCACTTTGATCAACGGGTTGTGCAAAGTGGGCAAAACAAAGGGTGCTATTGAGTTGTTGAGGAAGATGGATAGGGTTGGAATTAGGCCTAATTTGATAATGTATAATATGGTTGTTGATGGTTTGTGCAAAGAGGGACTTGTTACTGAAGCTTGTGGGTTGTGTTCTGAGATGGTTGGTAAAGAAATTTGTATTGATGTTTTCACTTACAATTCTCTTATTCATGGTTTTTGTGGGGCTGGTCGGTTTCAGGGAGCAGTGAGGTTGTTGAATGAGATGGTAATGCAAGAGAACAAACACATTTGGCCGGATGTTTATACCTTTAATATATTGATTGATGGGCTGTGTAAGTTGGGGATGGTCACGGAGGCAAGGAATGTGTTTGGTGTGATGATTAAGAGAGGGTTGGAGCCTGATGTTGTTAGTTACAATGCTTTGATGAATGGTTTTTGTTTGATGGGTTGTGTGAGTAAGGCCAAAGAGGTGTTTGATAGAATGGTTGAAAGAGGTAAATCACCGAATGTTGTTAGCTATTGTACCTTGATTAACGGGTATTGTAAGGTTAAGATGGTCGATGAGGCCATGAAGCTGTTAATGGAGATGCATAAGAGGAATTTGGTTCCAGATACAGTGACTTATAATTGCCTTTTTGATGGTTTGTCGAAATCCGGGAGAGTGTTGTCTGAGTGGGATCCCGTTGAGGCGATGCGTGTGAGTGGTCAAGCACCTGATTTGATCACTTACAACGTGTTGTTAGATGATTATCTCAAACGCGAGTGTCTTGATAAGGCGAATGCGTTACAGCACATTGTTGACATGGGAATTTCTCCGAATATTCGTACTTATAACATACTTATAGATGGTCTTTGCAAACGTGGAAGATTAGATGCTGCTACAGAGATTTTTCAATTTCTTTCTGTTAAAGGCTGTGGTCCAAATATCCGGACTTATAACATTATGATCAATGGGCTCTGTAGAGTGGGATTATTTGATGAAGCAGAGGTCTTACTTTTGGAAATGGTAGATAAGGGTTTCCCTCCTAATGCTGTAACTTTTGATCCCTTGGTTCGTGCTCTACTAGCAAAATAATAGGAATTGTTAGGACCATGAAGAATTTTGATGATACGGATAGCTGCTGGGATCTTTGACTATAGAAGAATGATATGACAAGGTTAGATACTGCAGTGTTAACTTGTGTTATTTTGATACTGTTCATAGCACACAAAAAATATATGAGAACGGAGTAAAAGAAAGAAACAATCATCCTTTTATGATAACTGTAGTAATGACATTGCTAGCTAGTTTCTATATCTAGTCTTTGTTCATAGTAGGCTTTCTTGGATCACTCCAACTTCAGCAGCCATATATATAACGCTTTCTCCTCCTCCTTGCACTCATTGATATTATAATTCTTGGTTGTGGAAAATCTGCTGCTGGATGTTTTTGTTTGTAACCATGTATGTTATTGTAATTTTTGTCTTATTCTAATGCTCCCGGTAATGATAGAAGAATTAAATTTTGAAAATATATGAAAAATTTCTTTTGGGCAGATTGTAATTTTATGTTTATGGAAGTCTCTGTCAGTTTAACTGTATTCCTATCATAATTGAATATCTTTCTTTGATTTCTCTGTATTTTTTTTACTTGAACTGTATATGAACTTCTGTCCACTGTATATATCTTTCCCAGGTGACACTCTTCTTTATTTGGGGTTGCAAAGTCAGAACCTGTCTTTGGGCATGGTTCATTAATGAACCTCGTAAAATGAATCTGTCTTGATTCTAATCCAGATTCTCACTTTGAGACCATTTGAGTTAATTTTTTTCCAATTCAAGGGCTGAATGCACACTCTGCAGTTCTCCTCCAGCATGGGGCTTGTCTCCATTTTTGATTTCAGCCATCAAAAAAATAATTGAGACACAGCTGAATTAGGACTAAGATCCAGTAATGAAGGCTGTAATTGTGTATAATGATGAACACCTAAACACATAAAGGCCAGAGCTTGAGTGAGCAACAATGAAGGTTGCAATGAGGTTTATATATCAATAAGGACTGCAATTACGTTTATATGTGAAGGTTGGTTTATACAAAGGCCGCAATTAGGTGCAATGAATGCTTGTTTATACAACAATCAGGACTGGTTTAAAGAACAATAAAGGCTGGTTTATACTGGTTTATACGGCAATGAAGGCTGATATACAACAATGAAGAGGCTGATTTATACAGCAATAAATGCTGCAATTAGGTGTATACAACAATGAAGGCTGCAAAAGTTTATACAGCAAGGCGATAGTGGATTAAATATCAAAAGTTTTCTAAAATAATTCAACATATGAGATCTATAATTGTCCAATGAGCATCTATAGAGAAGGCCTCTTATAATTCCCTTACGTATTCCACACCTAATATTTGCCTTTTCCTGTTCGTACATCAGATTAGTTGGGATTCTGGAATGAGAATGGATGCAAATTTGCGAGATCTGTTTTTATATGAAGCATTTTTGTATTACAATCCTCTTCTTGTGGTGAGTTGGGGGTTTAATTCTGCTGTATATGTTTTACACTATTCACAATTTTCATGGAACTTTACTTGATGCTTTTTGTTTTTACTTCACTGAATACAGCCTATGATGGTTTGGCTTTGGGGAGTAAGTTTGTGAGTATTTCTACGATCCACTGTAAGCTATGCCAAGGTCTTTGATCTTGATCAATTCCGCCTTACTCGCAAAGAGATATGGAAGGTAGTCAGGTTCTTTGGTCAGCCTTCATTTTAGAGAAAACATTCAATGCAAAGTGGAAAGTTGTTTGATGTTTTTCTTGATTCTATGATTTTTAAAATCAATATTTCAACCATAGGTTTGTCTGTCTGGCTCTTTGAAACAACATTCTGGTAATCAAAGTAATAAATGCTTATGCACTTAAAACAGAGAATTTGTAGAGGGACAGTAGAAGGAGTCAAAGGCAGAGAGGGGAGAGAAAGAGGATGTTGGTAGAAACACACTTTGCTCTAGGCATACAATTGACTTCATACTGAATGGCAACTGAATGTCTCCATTCTAAACCAATAATATTCCTTCAGCAATCCAGCATTGTAAGCACCTCAGATAGAAGAAGCAGTCAACTATGCCTAACATATCAGCAATCAGAAACCTCCCACAAGATGGTGCATCTTATTTCAAGTGCCCATCATTTGAATGGAAAACCTTACTGCCAAGACCTTTTAGTAAAGAACTCTGCAATCTGCAACTTAATCTTCAGATTTTACAAAAGGTTTGCAAAGTATATTCAGTTTCTCTTATAAGTGCATCTTAATATCCATCTGCTTTATTACATTTTATTGCACTTACAGATTATAGCATCCTAGTCACAATAAAGAGAGATATGGAGCCTTTTGGGAGAAACAGTGTAAGACATGAATTTACCATTTAATTCATATGAATTAAATATTGTTCTACAAATTAGTTTATACATAAATAACTTTTAGCTATTGCTGATTTTTTATTGGCAATGGTTTTTCCTGAAACCTACTTTTAAGTTTCAAGTGACTGTATTTGGAAAATTATACCGAAAGAAGAAGTAAACAAAGTTTGGGCAAAACAGATGATTTGGTTGAGCTGGTTGATGTAAAATTGGGGCCATGCATCTTTTAGTGTTTATTGAATTGGTTCTTGGATCATTCTACCATGGATAACCATAAACATTATTTAATTGCTCCATTCTATTTATGAAAATAAATTTAAAATTTTCATTTGTTGTATCTCTTGATTAGACTTGTACAGAATATTACGACAACTGATACGCTGTAGCTTAAATGTCTGAAAAAAAAATATACATGCATGTTTCAAATGAAGTTTGTTGATGTTAATATGGTTTATTGGGTGTTGTTTAGTACATGGAAAAGTAGCAAAAGGAGTAGTGTTACTGAGAATTAGTTATATTCTATAAAAATTAGTATATATTATGCTTATCTAAAACCTAGAAAATAACTAATATTGCTTCTTTTTAACAGAGCGTATCACAAACCAAAAAAATGTTATATTTTTTATTGCCGCCTAAAAAATGAGTTGGGACAGCTCGGTATTTGGTTTTTGTTGGTACTAGAAATCCTGTCTCGGCGTAGGAATTTCTGCAAATTCACTTTGTTAATGCTGTTATATCTATTAATGTTCTAACTCTAATATAATGTTTGGGGAGAGGATTTTACCATTTCTACTGCATTAATTGATCGCATTTCAAATTATTTAATTTTTTAAGTATTTTGTTTGAATGAAGTAATTTAAATTTAATGAATTTTAATTTTTTTAGATAAAGTATTTCAATCACCATTAAATGTAAAAAATTATTTAAATATAAATATTGATAACATTTTTTATATTTGATTTTGATTGATGTTATTTTTTTTTTCAAAGTTTTCGTGATTGTTTTGAGTTTGTTTATAGTTATTTAGGTTGACATCTTGTTGACATTTGCGGAAAAGGCAATCTAGATTAATGTCGGTTGAAAGATTTTCGATAACATCATGAAATCCTAACAAACTTCAAAAGAAAAAGAAAAAAAAAACATCTTTATTGGTAAAAGAAAAATTTTGTAGACATGACAAATAATAATCAAGACATTAAAAAAATAGTTTTTTCTGATATTGGTTGAGAAAATTCTAAATAATATTAAGCAAAGAAATAATAGACGTCTAAAAGAAATTTAACTACTTAAATCACGAAAGAGTACTCATTAACATCAATAAAACAGACGACATATCAATTAAAATTGAGTTAAAGAAAATTATGAAAAAATGTAAATTTAAAAAATATGAAAAATTTTAAATTCTTAATTTTTTTATAGAATTTAAAATTATCTAATTTTAGAAAATTTAATAACTCTAATAAAATTCTATAATTTTATTAAAATTTCCTACTTAAACAACATGATATAAAATATTAAATTTATTTTAAAAAATAATTATTCTTTGTAAATTGCCTATCCAATCACACTATACGAAAATTGGTATGTATTTTTCCTTCCCTTTTTTTATTATACATGTTCTAGTTTTGATGTATTTACAATATTAAGTAGTTTAAATATTTGGGACGAATCATATAAAATGATGAAGAAATTATGAGAATGTCACGTGGAAAAAAAAACGGGATGACTTAAATGGAAAAAGACATTGGAGTTATTTGTGATTACACAACATACCTACCAAACTCAAAGACAAATTTTAATTTTGATATGACACCCATTGAACAAAAATGGCAGAAAATCAGTTATGGTGGTTTGAACAAGTAAAAAGAAGGTTACAAGAAGCACAATTACAAGAGTAGGTTGCATGATTTTCAGCTTTGGAACAAGATTTTATAAAACAAGATTTCTAAATATAATAGAATTTTTGAAACAAATGAAATACATTAAGAACAAAAATTTTGGAATAAGTTTTTTAAAACGTATATAATATTTTTTAATATATGTCTTTTGGAATGATGTTTTTAAAATAAAGTTTCTAAAACATATGAAATATGTTACGAAAAGCGCTTTCCAAAATGAGCTTTTTGATAACATATTCTCTTTCTTTTCTTTCTTCTAGTGTTCTCTCTTTCTTCTTTTATAACTACAATGGTACAACAACGAAGACAATGAAGATGTGGTGCGATAAGGAAGATGCACACAAATAAAAACCACAATGGAGGAGAACAAAAAAAAAAAAAGAGAAGAGGAAGGAAAAAAAAAAAATGGAGGAAAAAAAAAAAAAAAAAAAAAAAAGGAGAAAAAAAAAAAAAAAAAAAAAAAAAAAAAAAAAAAAAAAGAAAAAAAAAAAAAAAAAAAAAAAAAAAAAAGAAAAAAAAAAAAAGGGGGAGAAAAAAAAAAAAAAAAAAGAAGAGGAAGGAG
>Ga0099825_1007050_pt1 | contig 13800 bp, 5 predicted proteins | sample SiratroredBW_FD_76838 | JGI IMG/M metagenome (GOLD analysis project Ga0099825, IMG submission 76838) | Root nodule microbial communities of legume samples collected from California, USA - Siratro red BW | ecosystem: Host-associated > Plants > Roots > Nodule | place: USA: California | collected... | reverse complement strand
TTAATTTTGTTTTTAAATCCTTATTCAAGTTGTCACAAGTCTTGTAATTCTATACATGTCATAAAATTCAAGTAGTACTTTGTTTCAATTTCATTTTCTTGATTTAAGAGTCATTTCCGTAAGCTGTTTGGATTGTGTCATTGTACGAGCTGTTTGGAGCATTTTTAGTTTCAAATTTGAGTTCATATCCTTTTCATTAGATCATTGATGAGTTCTTGAAGAAATGATTTCATTATGTCTACTAGTTCATCATCTCTTGTTTGAATTCCTTTATGTTTCTTTCAAATTGCAAACAACAAGTGTTCTTCAAAAATTTAGTGGCTAGTTTCATTTATGAAATATTGGATCATTTGAGTTTGAGGCTGAAATTTTTAATTTAAATCATTTGAGGAGTTAATACAACACACTAAAAAGGTGCATCTTCTAAAAGGAAATTTTTACATAAATCTTTCACAAGCCGGATGAAGGAAAAATGTGACTGAAAAAACAGTAGATAATGTAGTTTGACCGCTGATTTTGAAAAAATTGCCGTAACCATACCAAAATTCAAATTGACTTGAAACCAGCGCCAAAATTTCATATACATCTTAAAGTTTATGTGGTAAAAATTTCGGAACAAAATGCAAAGTATACCAAGAGCAATAAATCAAACAAAACGCTACCAAATTTCACTGCAGAATATTATTTTTGTTTTTCTAATCCATTCTCGTATTTTTTTTAGGAATTCGTTTTATGTGCTACTTTTCTTGTGTACCTTAATTTCTTGCTTGTCAATTGCCTTTTATTATTTGATGTTAGTTGCATAATATTCCAATTTGAGTATAGCATTTCAAGTTGAAAAAAATTATTTAACTCTTCTTTGGTATCATAATGGCAAGCTTAAGATTTGCTCACATAGAGAGGACCACCAAGTACAACGGCTTTGAGAGTGAAACACTAGTGAAAAGGAGTGGCAAACACTTGAAGAGTCAAATTTCTTAAACATAGCTTTAAATTATTATACCAAGAGTGATTGTATTTTCTTTGTAATTCTTTTAAACGTTTCAATTAGTAGACTAATATTTCGAGTAGACGATAAGTATGTCTCAAAGGTCCAGAGGTGCCAATGAGTCTCACCTAGAAACGCCTAGTTTACAATTCTTACAATTTTACAACATTCTAGCTTAATGTGTGTTGCCTTCATTTGTATTCAAGAGTTTTTAATAAGACAAATGTTTGTCTTAGTATAGTGGGATAAGGATCTAGCTAGAAAAGACTTAGCTTATTCTTTTTTCATATGAAAATTTCTTTATACAAAGCTCAAAGATGTCTCGACTTTTTTCTTATTTCATTGATCCTCATTATTTTATTAAGAATATTAATGAAAACTATAACAGACATCGATAAACATATAAAAGAAAAAAATAATGAAATACTTGAGATTTTATACTAATCCATTGAGTTATGTATATGTTCATTTATCCTTTAAGAAAAAAGATTAGCATTGGTTTCAACGTTGATATTTAAAAGTCCAAATTCTAGTCACTGCTAAGTGTATAAATAGATGTTAGGTCTTCTTAGTTATTTTTAATATAAACATATTCACATGAGGATTTCAAGAATGACTGGCAATAATAATTTATCCGAATGTAGACATTTTGTTATTGAAGTAAGAGGTAGCAGTATGGATATTTATAAAATTATAGCTAGAGAGAGAACATTAGCTTTAAAAAGACTATATTGTTTGTGACTAGAGTGTTGTGGCCACATAGATGTGCGCTGCATGCTGGAGAAAAAAAGTCACTACTGGTGTATCAAGGATATGATAGAACATGATAATAGTTTAATTAGTATATAAATGCAACGTTATGTAAGCTTGAAAATATTTAAATTGTAAAATATTTTTTTTATCTCATATTTAATGCAATTTTTTATTAGTATTTCTTTCACTATTTATTTTACTCTTAGTGCTATATCTGTAATCTATTTCCAATAATATTATTTATAATAAAGCAAATTAAATACAAAGCTTCAATATGAAATAATGACTTAATTAATAATTTAAAGGGAAAAATTGAAAATTTTAACAAAATTTAATTAATAATAAAGTGCATAATGATAACATTGATTGATAATTTTAAAAATTAATTTATTAGTTAATTTTAAAAATTAATTAATTATTTGAAAGCAAATGTTGATGATAATTTTGTATTAAGTGGTTGCATTGGGTGGTTGTGGTTAACGAATATAAATTTGTGGTTGTGAGTTGTTTTCTTTGATTGAATTGATTTCATCTGGTTTTCTATTATTTTAAAGCAATTGCAATGGTGAATGATGAGAAGTTGGTATTGAAGGGTGAAATGAGCGAGATGTTGAGTTCGATGAAAAATACTTTCTATTCTAATAATGAAATCTTCCTTCGCGAACTCATCAACAATTCTTCTAACGTAAGTTGTCGATCAAATTTGATTTTTTTTTGCATGTTTATTTTTTTATTATTAATGATTAATATTATGAACAGGCTTTGGATAAAATTCAATCGGAAAGCCTAAAAAACAAGAGCATTTTAGATGATGAATTAATTATCAGATTAATCCCTAACAAGGTTAACAAAACACTTTCTATCATCGATAATGGTATTGGCATGACCAAAGAAGGTAGGTAGGTGGCGATGTTTCATTTTCATTTTATTTGGTGCTCATTAATTGTAGTCTATGACTTGAGTGTTTGCTTTAGATTTGATCAATAATTTGGATGTTGGCTTCTACTCTGCTTATTTGGTCGCTCACAAGGTGACCGTCACCTCTAAGCATAATGATCATGACCAATATATGTTGGACTCTACCCTTAGTGCTTCTTTCATTGTTACCAAGGATATTAATTGCCAACAAATTCGAAGAGGAACCACAATCACCCTCTTCCTTAACGATGATCAGGTACACAAACTAAGTCATTCCCATATTTCATGTTGTTTCTTTTATTTACTTTCTGTTGTTCTTAAACAATTGCAGTACTTGCAAGAGACCACCATAAAGAATCTCATTAGCAAACATTGCCAGCTCATTGCCCATCCTATTTATCTTTGGAGTGAGAACAACAAAGACCATTGGCAACTCATTAACATTTGGTTTGATAACCAAGAGATGCATAATAAATTTGTTGCTCAAAAGCTTGGAAATCACTTACCAAATGGTCTTGCATCCTCCATTCTTTCCAAACTGCCTTTGAAATCTCTTACGAGATTTGGATGCCTACACAAATCATGGGCTCTCTTGTTTGAAAATTCTAATTTCATGAACCTCTTTCACATTAATTTTCTATCTAATCAACATTCTTACTATGACAATACATCTCTCCTTCTACGCCTCACTGACAAGAGTAATTATAAGTCTTCCTTATTTTCAGTTTGTGGCAAGAGGTTTCAAAATAAGGAAGAATTAAACTGGCGGAATCAACTTATAGAGAATAACCGTGTACGTTATATTTTGGGTAGTTCTAGCATTAATGGAATTATTTGCCTCTACCTAGATAATATAGTGTATTTATGGAATCCATCTACAACTGAATTTAAGGTCATTCCTCCCAGTCCAGTTGAGTATGCACCAGATAATGTTCATATTATGTTTCATTATCAAGGATTTGGCTATGATTGTTCTAGAGATGATTATAAGGTAATTAGATATGCATTTTCTTTTCCACCGGAGGAGGATGAATTGGATTGTGAAGAATGGGATGTTACAACGATATTGGAGATTTATAGCCTTAGAAGTAATTCTTGGAGGAAACTTGATATAAATGTTCCTACATGCAGCAGTTTTCATGATAGATTCTACTTCGAGGGGATATGTCATTGGTTGAATGTTTTTGGTGACACTCCAGAAAATTATTTGGTATCATTTGACTTAAGTAATGAGGAATGTTATACGACTCTCACACCCTTAGATATACCCTTAGAACTATATGAAAATTTTGATTTTTATTTGGTGTTCAAACACTTATTACTCTTAAATGGGAGAATTGCTTTGATATCAAACTATCATCAAACAACTACTTTTTACATATCAATTTTGGGTGAAATAGGTAAGAAGGAAACATGGACTAAACTCTGGACTGTTGGACCCTTACCTGGCCTTTCGTTTCCTATTGGAACATGGAATACGAGTAATATACTCTTCCGAACACATGATGGAAAACTAGCTTGGTTTGACTTAAGAACCCACTTCATTGACAAGCTTGATGTCAACGTGCGTAATGGCATATGCCAGTTGATAGTTTATAAGGAAATTCTTCTTCCAATGAATAAATAGTTAATTATTTTTACTTAGTTACACCCAAGTGGCTTATGAGTAATTATTAGAATTTTCTTTTGTCAATTTCATGTTGTACTTCTCCTTTGTAATCCCCGCTATGACTATGTCAAAACTGTAAAAAACAACTTATATTTGTATCATATTGTAATAAAATTTTGTATCATAACTTAATGTCCTTTGTGAATATACACAACCAATTATTTAATAAAAATATAAAATTATGATCAATCTTGTGACTTGTTTCGTATTTACACTTTAGTTGTTTAACAAAATTTACCTACAAATAGGTGTTAGTGTTCCTTCTTGAATCTTAGAAATAGTCTACTATTCAATTTGTGAACATTGACTTGAATTTGTTTTTAGAAACCCAATATAAACAACTAAAAATCATAAATATCGTATTTATAAAAAAACACTTGGAATGACAATTTAAGAAACAATTTTACCTATTGAATTATGCTGGAACTTATGACAGAAGACAAAACTCTCTCAGATTGGTTGTACAATTCGATAATTCAAAAAGAAAATCAAGGAATTTTTCAGGAGACATGTGCTAACTCCTTTAGTTTTTTATTCTTTCTTTATTTTGATTTTTTTTCAACTTTTCGTTGTGTTTCAAGCACTTATATGTTTTTGTTTTTCTGAGAATTCCAACCCCTACACTAATTTGTTTTTGAAATGATTTATTGAATTCAATTACCCAAGAAAAAACCCAATAGAAAATGTAATTACAACACTTCCACCTAACGATTATGATCTCAAATCTTCCCAAAACATGTTAATTTAAAGAAATATTTCAAAATGAATTCTAAAACTTATAAACTCTAGAAAATTAAATAAAAAATAGAAAAGCAAAACAACAAAGCAAGACACATACTAGATCAACCAAACATCAAAATCATAACCATTTTGTATAACCAATTATTTAATGAAAATATAAAATTGTGATCAATATTGTGACTTGTTTCATATTTACACTTTAGTTGTTTAAGGAAATTTACCTACAAATAGGTGTTTAGTGTTCCTTCTTGAATCTTAGAAATAGTGGACTCTTCAATTTTGTAAACATTGACTTGAATTAATTTTTAGATCTTATTGTGATTTTTTAAATATGGTTTGAAATACTTTAATTAAGTGAGTGAGTGACTCCTCTATAAGATATAAGTAAATAATCTATTTATTTCAATTTGCTTCTTGTTTTTAGACTTAACATTTGTATGTCATAGGATAAATTTTAATTGTCATTAGAGCATCAAAACTGAAAAATAAATATAGAAACAAGTTGTCGTTGTGAAAAAATAAAACAAGCAAGACTTTCCCAAGTCGTAGAAAACAAAATCTAAACGACAATTTGAATATACATACATAGAAGTTGCTTAACAAATTAATTTTTATTTTATAAAGAACTGAAAATCATTAATATCGTATTTGTAGCCACTACACGTTAATTGTTAATTGTTAAAGAAAAAATTGATGTTTTCAGATACAAACTTTTTGTGGTATGATGAAGTAAAATAATTTTATAAACATCATATTTATTTAATCATATATTTCTTTCTCATTTGTTTCATTTTCTGATTAAGAGTGAATAGAGATAAAAGTTCTTCTTATCAAGTAAGTTTGTGCTTATATAAATACTTCAAGTGCTGAAAACTAATTTGATTACCATTTAATTATTTAATTATATTATGTTGTCTTTTTGCTGTCAATGGAAATTTTTTATCTGCATAAGGAAAGACTTTGTTTTTGGCTCGCGCTCTTATCAAAAGTTTCTCTCAAATATTTAATTGAAGAAACACAGTTATTTGAAGTGGAATTGAAATAAATTGTGCTAACATTCTGCTTGTTTTTGTGCTGTCAAACGCTTTATATTTAAAGAAATTGTTTTCAAAATTCTACTGCAGCTGAATGTTTATTTAATTCACGTCATTGAATCATATATTTGATTTCAGAAATATACAAATGGAAATAAATTTATAGTTGGTTATATATTGAAATCAAAATAATCTATTGTGTGGGTTTTATTGTTTGGTTTCATAATCACATATATGGGTATTGGTTGTTCTGGACGTGTTTCTGGGAAAGGGTTTCGGTTTTCAAATGTAATTTTTCCAGGCAAAGGTTGTGAATATGCCAGCATGCGTGGCTCAATTCACGAGGAAAGAGAAATTATATCTAATATAACGAAACTCAGCCAAATGCCAATAACACTCATCTCAGGGCACGATTATGTTTTATTATTATTATTATTATTTTTTTTTTTTTTTTGAGATTTTGGATAAGTTTTCTGTGTAAAAATTTGCTTTTGAACGTTGTTTTTTTGTTTTCGAGGTGCATGTTGTTCTGGTCATTTTTTATTTATTATTTGTTTTTTATTTTTATTTTTCCCTTTTTTATTTTTCATTTGTATTATTTATTTATTATTATTTTTATGTTCCTTTTCTTTTATTTTTATTATTTTTTCTATTTTTTCTATTTTTCCTAATTTTAATTTTTTTTAATGTTTATTTATGAATAAAAAAAAATGTAATCATGAATGAATATTTTTTCAGTTTTCACGGAAAGAAATTGAATATTGACAATGTTATTTGTGTAACATCCTATATTTTTTATATAATACGAATTTTATTGCATAAAAATTATATAATAAACTTAAATATAAATATCCATACATTTATCATTTATTTCAAAGTATACTTTTTTACATAAGATTTAATAAAAATATCTTTATACAATCTCAAAATTAAATAAAATTAAACTTATCCATCATCTCACTAAGGAGTCACATCACTTGTGAAATCATCTACTCACGTGTAATACACTATTATCGCAACTTTAAAAACAAAACAAACACCACACAAAAACAAGGGTAAACTATAGAGTTTTAAAAAAATATATATTTTTATAAATTAAATTTTTATCTCAATCAAACAACAAGTCCAGCTTTCATAATTCATCTCATATCATACATATACTGACGCACATACAAAGACATTGGACTCTCTACCTCAGAAAGATTGTGCAGTGAATTAGACTCAGAGGTCTGCATCTGTCATATATCATTCATCTGTTTCGATCAGCTCATATTTTAAACCTCAAATACAATTTGTTATGGTCAGTTCCTATTTCAAACCTCACATACAGTTCCCATATGCACAGGATTAATCAATATGTTCTATTCTGATCAGCTCATATTTCAAACCTCGGACATGGCCATATGAACCTCCTTCAACTCTTTACTAAGAGGTAATCTTCATCTATGTGAATCCAATGTACTAGTAGAGTCAGGATACCTCCTTAGATAGGTTGAATCCCCAAAACAATGCACATCCTAATAATCTCAACGCGAATATTGATACTACATCATACCATCCATAAAACATTTATTCCATTCAATTCAAATCAAATCCATCCAATTCATATTTAAAGTAATTACAATATCTATTAAAAATAATCAAATTAGCTTCCTTGATCAAAACACTCTTGCTCTACTCAATGCTGGGAATCTAGGGGAGACCTCTGATCATTAGTTTGATAAGGAAAGAAGGCGATATTTTAGAGAAAAGACAAAGAAAATGGAAGAATAACTTTTTAGAGAGAGTTGGTAGTTTTTATAAAAATAAAACAGAATATCTTCTTAGAGAGAGTTGGTGGTTGTTATTATAAAAGTAAGAATTGAATAACTAATTTTTATTTATTTAAACAACTTTTTTGTTAAAAAATATTCATGTGTTATCTTATTTATCTCTAAAACTAAATTCTATGTTAGTTTTTATTCTATAGCTATTTTATAGGATATTACAATTTGTCGATACATGCCTCTCAATTTTGGCAAGTTTTGCTCACCACACTCCCTCGCTCTCCTCACATGCCCCATTTCCATATGGGCTAGTAGCCCACTATTCTCTTCTCACATCTCTCAATTTTTATACGTACCCCAAATCATCTTTTGATTCACCCTGTAAGTACTATGCTCCACTAACCTCCACACACCAAGAAGTAAGGAAAATGTTGGTTTGACAACTATACGTGGTTGCCAACCCTTTGCCCACCGGTGATGTGGCCACTATCACATATGTGGACAAGAGCAAAATGGAATTTTTGCTACCGAAAGGACATAAAAGGGTTTTTCCTACATAAGGACATATTGATTATTAAAACTTTTGTTTGTAAATATTAATTATTATAAATAAAAAAATTATGTCTTAGTTCAAAATTGTATGTTAAAATATAATTAATTATTAAAACAAAATGATTTAACGTTAAATTATATCTTATTTATATTTAAATAATATCTTTATAACAATAATTAAGAGATTTATCTAGTTGGTATATACATAATTTTTTTCTAAATTACTTATTTTTGTCTATTTATATAACTCTACAGAATTTTTAATCGTCGTCTTTTTAAAAATTTTATTTAAACAAATATTTTTTTTATCTTTTTTTTTAAAAAAAGGTAATATGAAAATAAGTCCCATAAACTAATAAATACTAGAATAAATAAATATTTTCAATGTATAATTAATTATTAAAATAAAAATTAACATTAAACTATAACTTATTTAAACAAGATATCGTACATATTTTTTTGGTTGTAAATATTGAATTAATATTTTGGATGGAATGAGAAAAGGAGACACAAGTTGTTTCTAAGTTGAAAGAGGTGTTAATATATCATTGTTTCCAATTTGTTTACATTAACAAAGGATCGTATTTAGTCTCACCAAGATTTTTCACTATGATTTGTTTAAAGATGGTGTTGAAAAAAACTAGTTAACAATAAAACAATTAAGGCAAACATAAATGAACTTTTATTTTGAAGACATAATTTAAATTTTATTGCACAGATTTCCTAGCTATGGTTGGTGGTCAAAAAGTTCAACAGAGTTAAACAATTATACATAGAGGGTTAAACTGTTTGTATGTGCAGTGGTAGGGGTTGGCGCATGACCAGTGTCCCTTGTTTGATGTCATTGTTAGGTGGCCTTGGTGAAGGCCAGGGTACGTAACATGTAACTAATTGAACTATGGAGGGTGGATGTGGTGGGTGATCAGAAACTTTAAATCAATTAAACATTTAAATACACTTGCTTAAACACTTTGAATATGCAGTGTTGGTGGTAGGCGCAGAACCATTGTTCCTTGGTTGTTGTCGATGGTAGGTGGTGCATCGTGAAGCAAGACACACCTGTATTCTGGCATAGTGCAAAACATGAATGTGAATGCATTTTTGAAGTGAGGGGCCCTATATTTGGTGGTTGTGGTGTGTGGTCAGAAACCTCATATCAGTTAGACACTTAAGTACAGTTGGTTAAACATCTTGAATGTACAGTGTTGGTGGTGGGTGCAATACCACTTTTCGTCGGTTGTTGTGGTTGATAGGTGTTCCGTTGAGAACCAAGGCAAAATTGTATTGAATGACTGGGTGCAAAACATGTATGGGATTGTAGTTTTGAGGTGTGGGGAGCACATATTTAGTGGTTGTGGTGTGTGGTTAGAAACTTCAACTGAGTTAAACATTTAATTACACTAGGATAAATACTTTGAATGTGCAATTTTGGTGGTGGGCGCATGACCACTTTTTTTTTGTTGTTGTCGTTGGTAGGTACTCCGTCGTGAAGCAAAGCATACTTGTATTGAATAGCAGGATGGAAAACATGTTTGGTGTTCAAGTTTTCATGTCTGCAAATTAATACATTTGGTGCTTGTGGTGTCTGGTCAGAAAGTTAAATTGTGTTAAACACTTAATTACACTGGGTTAAATACTTTCAATGTGCATTAGTCCGTTGTGAGTCAAGTATAATTGTTTTTTTTTTTTAATAGCATGGTGCGAAAGAAGTGAACATATTAGTTATAGACTTACATTGGGTGGAAAATAACACTTTAGTGTAGGTTTATCCTAGTCCAACAATTGTTGTTCTTTCTACTGGAGATGAGCTTCTAGGCATCTGAGTCGTGGTCAGGTATTATTATGTTATGCTAGGATCCCACAACTAGTGCGACTAGTTGATGAAAAATGTTCAGTAGAACATTAATGTTTTCAGTTATTAGAACTATCATATGGATGGAAGCTGGTGGTTGTAAACTTATAATTAACTAAAATGTATGTCAGGTTCGGGTATTTTCTTAAAGGATTGTTAATGTGCTAATATTTGGAATAGATGACTAAATTTTTATCTGAATCAACCTATAGGTAATACCAACATTATTTAGAGTGTTTGGTTTGATTTTAGCATTAGTAGTTTGTTCAAGAATGAAGGTCCAACCGGACATTATAATGGACTTGTAACTCTCAGTCTGTTCATATTTAGAGGCTTAAACATATTAGAACAATGTTTTTTTTTTCTTAACTCATTTTAATAATATTCATAGCATAAGCATCTTTTGAAATTTTATATTTTTTTTTACTTATTTTATCTTTTATTTTCTTAATTAGTTATTATTTTAACATTATTTAGTTGTATTAAAATTTATTATATTTATTAGACAGATTTATTTTAGATTACGTGTGTTGCGTTACTTAGATTAATATTTACTATATTTATTTGATAGATGTGTTCTAAACTACATCTTTGTTTTGACCGGGCAAGTTGGCAGATGAAAGGCTTGTTGCAGTAAGGACATTGTTTCTTGATAAGTTTTAAGTGTTCAAAAAGTCCAAAACAGTTAATCATTTAAATACACATGGTTATGTCGAGTTATGGTCAAGAGGATGGTTCTTATACAACTTTTCCATTAAAATAAAAATTGCAATAAATTTTTTTAGAGTGGTGTGTTGCAATTAAACTTCAAGAACTCATATGATAACCTTTTATAATGGAGATGACATTGTAAGTGTGTAAGCTTATTATTTTATCATTAATGTGACATTTCGAGTGATTTTGTTCATTGAACTATTTCAATGTATTTTCTCATAGAAAAGACTTTAGCGCAACAAATATAGAAACAACCTGTTTAGATAAAGATATACTTAAAAAGTAGTGTTAGTAAGACAAAATAATATAGTACACGTTTCTTGTTTAAATATAAGTTTATTCATTATGTTTGTAAATTCATCCAATCCATATAGGTCATAATAAACATCTAATCCATATTACAATGTAAAATGATATTTATAATTAAACTTCTCATTATCATAAACAATCAAAATTAAAATACAAGTCGGATCATCTATTTCCAATACAAGTCAAATCATCTCTTTCCAATACAAGTCAGATCATCCCTTTCTCATACAAGTCAGATCATCCCTTTCCCATACAAGTCAGATCATCCCTCTCAATCTCCATTTCAGTGATCAGTTTGTGAACTTTCTGAATTAGATTTTCGTGCCAATAGTTTTTTTCCCTTGCAAAGGAAGCTAAAAAATCTTTGAACTTGATTTTTGAAGAGACGTACGGGAACCTCTGTGATTTACCAACTAGGGGCAAAAAGAAAAGAAATTCAAATATGTCAAGGAAGTAAGAGAAATTATTACAATCTCTTCCTTACCTTTTGTTCAGTTGAATTAGCTTTCTTATATCCAAAATGGGAAAAATAAACAGCTTAGGCTTATGTCCTTACCTTTTTTGAGAATCTAATAGCTTCATCTATTGCATATGGTTGACCATTAATTTTCAAACCAACGAGTAGAGAAAATTTAAATTTATTGTAACTTGTTACTACCTACATAACTATCAAAGAATAAATATTAATTCATAACTATCTAAGAAATCATTATGAAATGGAATCAAAGGTGTAGGTGTTGATATCTAAGAGGCTTGTGCTACTTGAAAAACAATCCAGTCTTTGCATGCACGAAGAAGTTTGTCAATTTACGAAGGTATGAAGGGTGCACATGTAAACGGAATAAGAAAAAAAATTTCACAGTTTTTCCCGTTAATCTGACACAAGTTTAAGTTACAATTCATGATTAAGATGGAGGAATGTGACAAAAACTAAACGGAGTTGGTTAAAACTAAAAAACTACGTATGGATTTATAACTTTAAAGACTTGATTAAAGTTTTGTTGGTGATTTGACTTGCATCACGTTGAAAGATATTCCATTGATGAGGATTCCATCAGAAAAAGGCAACTTACTACTCTATCCAGAATACCCTGCAAATTCTGTGAAAGAATAAAAACAGAAGGGTCACTATTTATCCAATCAATCATTTATATTTTAAACAACAATATCATGCTTCATCTGCCCAATTGTAACAGGAGAGACAAGAGAAGGCAATAAGTAACAGGAAAGACAAGAGAAGACAATAAGTAACAGGAGAAGGTTGTTAGTGATTTGACTTATGCATTTATACCTTCCATGTTGAAAGATGCTCCATTATTATGAGGATTCTATCAAGGAAAGACAACTTAGTACCTCTATCAAGAATATTTTGCAAATTTTGTAAAAGAATAAAAACATACGGATGACCATTTATCCAATCCATCATTTATATGTGTATGTTGAGTTTTGAAAATATATACAAATTTCCACAATAGACTAGACTAACATAATTTGCTTGATGGTTTTAGTTCCTAATTTCTCTCTTAATGGAAGGTAAGACAATTTATAATCTACTAAAATAACATTAATTTTGGATCTCCCATTGCTAGTTCAGAGTGATCACGATCAAACTTTACACCACTGAATAGAGGGACTGAATTTCATTAATGTTCAAAATCGCAAAGAATTCATCATTTCTTCAATGCCATAATACATCTAACTTCATCTTGTGATCCTACATGTCAAAAGATAGTGCTAATAGAATGAAGTACAACCACAACATATACACATAAAGGCATGAAGACATTACCTTTCAAAAAACATTTGTCTGCAAATCCTCTAGCCCAGGATCTGTCTTTGGCTTCTTTTTCTTTTTCAGTTTTCGGTAAGAGAGGAGCATCAAGTTCATGAGGTTTTTCATAAGATAATCACAAGTTTAACTAGATGTTGAAGTAACGATTGTTATAATAATCCAGATGCAATTTTTTAAGTACTTTTGATGTTATATTAGATAATTAAGTAAGAATTTATATTAAAAATTAACATAAATTACTAAAATGAAGCTTTGACTTTATTAAGATGACACTTAAAAGTACATTAGTAATATAGCATATAGCAGGATGATTGATATTTTGAAATTTTGAAATGTAATTATATGACAGTGCAAATAAAGGTCCGCTACTATTGACAACTCTGCTCACATCCCTACAACTAGACATTTAGAATTGAAAATTCGCAAGATTGAACGTAGCTAGGAATCCAACATTAAGACTAGACGGTCGAATATCATAATGTAAGATTACATAGTGGAACTGATACAAATATTAAAATAATGTGGTCCAAAAATAAAAATTCACATATCATGAAAAAAGTGAAGAGAAGCATTAGAATAGGTCAACAACTCAAGTGGCTAGAGAATTATACATGCTAGAAGGACAGGAGAATAGACGGTAAGTGGAATGTGAGTAGTTTTCCTCTCTTCTGTTATTAAGTTCTTCATTTCTCATCTGCTATTCTAATTTCTT
>Ga0099825_1007049_pt1 | contig 13801 bp, 8 predicted proteins | sample SiratroredBW_FD_76838 | JGI IMG/M metagenome (GOLD analysis project Ga0099825, IMG submission 76838) | Root nodule microbial communities of legume samples collected from California, USA - Siratro red BW | ecosystem: Host-associated > Plants > Roots > Nodule | place: USA: California | collected... | reverse complement strand
ATATATATTTATATTTATATATATATATATATATATATATATATATATATATATATATATATATATATATATATATATATATATATATCATATTTTACTATAATAGAGTTAGGTTTTTCATAAGTAAATTTTTCAGAAAAATCTTCTGAGATTTTTACTGATAATTCTTATATGAAAGAAAAACATGAAAGGATGAAGTCTTTCTAAGTTTTAAATATCATTTTTAATAAACTTAAAAAGCAATTCAAATAATGAGATTCTATGACTTAACTAATAACCACAAATAATGAGGGTCTATGACTTGACCTATAATCACAAGACTCAATCTCATTTTATGAAACATATGGATCCATATACCACTTTAGATGATCTATCACGAACATCAAAAGTTATTTGGATAGTGATTATATAGTTGAGTATTTCCGATCAAAAACATTAGTACAATCATAATTATTTTTCTTGAGAATTCTGGTCATTTGCCAATAAAAGAGATATATGTTGACTACCTAACAAGAGTAGGTATAAAAAATAGTACCCAAGTTTGGCTTGTGAAATAGGATGCTATTCTGAACTAACCAGATATTCACTTATTTGGAAATACTTCCTTAGATCCCACCTTGTCCCTACATTTCACTTCATCTTGTAGTATAATCAATAGTGACTTCCTGAATACAAACACTCATACATTAAACTTGATCCCAATTATTTGAAACCTATAACTCTTTCACAACAAACATACCCTTGACATTTTAAAAAATCACATAACATAATGATCATATTTTAAAAAATTTAGTATTACATGTGTCAACACCCAATTTCATCCAGATAAATAATTTTTTTAAATAATAAAAATAAAAAAATAAAAAAATAAAGAAAAATATTCTTCGAAAGAATTTAGGGTTGATATATATTCTTTTAATTCAAAATAAAAAAAAAGAGAAAAATATAGGATTTAGATTTTTATCATTCTTAGAAATATTTTTTTTAAAAATAAAGAGATTTATTCTCATTGTATTTAAATAAAAAAGAAACAACAAAGAAGGAATTTTGTTCCATTTAAGATAAGACAGCAGAAAATAAAAAAATTGAATGAAACTAAATCCATTGAGGAGTTTAGTTAGAAAAATAAAATGATTTGGGTGAGGCCCAATTTAATAGAGGTTCAATTAGAAAAATAAAAATAAAACAGTTGTGACCTTGTATGATGGAATAAATTAGTTGGATTGAAGCCCAGCCCATTAAGGATATGTCAGAAAGGAAAATATCTCTCCATTTAGTGTATGTAGCCTAGTGCACTTTCTTCACTAAATATTTTGATTGTCATTTCATTTCGGTTGCCTATTTTTAATGCACAAAAATTAATTAAAATTGATAAGAATTAATTAGAGAGTTGAATAGGTGAGCTGATGGAATCTGGTAATAATTGGTGATTATTCTGCTTAATTTACAAATAATTCTGTTTGGTTTTTTAGTTTGTAGTAATAATTGGTGATTATTCTGCTTAAAGTGCAAATAATTCTGAATAATTATGATTGATTTTTCAGTCACCTTTTAATTAAGTTCATTAACTGGAAATCATGAACAAAACTTTTTGAAAATAAATAAAAAAGAAATACCATTCAAAGAAATAGAGAAATCACGTAATAAAAGCCAACCCAAACATCATCGGTTCACCTTGACTCCAACTCAGGGAATTTCACAATACATTCCAATTGGATTGTATTCATCCATTTACAGAGTCAATCCAACCATTAAATCCAACAATCAAATTTAAACAGCAAATGAACAAGTAATTGCATAAACAAATACAAAACACAAACCTAAGGATTAACAGAAAAGAAGAACCTTCAGGAATCGGATTGAACAAAGTTTTTAGCCACTCATCATCATGGTTGGCATGAACATGAATACGAAGCGAATGAACACGAAAATAAAAGTGCAGAAACAAAGATGCCAAAAATGACAACTGTGTAGTGTGTCTGCCGTACACAACTCACTATAATATTCAGAGTTTTTCTTGACCTTAAGGTGGCCGAGGCCCACCTCTACGTTGCCTTAATAAACCAAAAACGCACAGTTTTGATTCCAACTCATTTGGGGTGAAATGACTAAGTTGTCTTCAATTGAATATTTTCGTTCAAAATGTTGTCCAGATTCCATATGCCAACTTTAAGGCTGATTTTGTCCACTTTACAGTTTGAGTTTGGTCTTGAACTCTCTCACAACATTTGTAGATCTTTGAGTTATCTACAAAATGACATAAATATCAAGTTAATTCGTAGCAAAAGTTATAGACAAAATACGAAAGATGCTCAAGTTTGGAAAATTTTCAAAAAATTCATTAAATTGAGTTAACTTTTAATTAAAGACCAGTAAGCCCAAATACAGAGAATGGTCCAAAACTTGTCATTATTCTAACGGATTCTTCATGTACCACCATGATCTCGTCCTGCAGGGTATTAGATCATGGGATTGAGTCATCCGGTATACAAAATTTTTGAAGTTATATACCGGATGAGGTGAATTCCGATATATAAAATGTATACTGAATCATAATGGAGGGGGTTCAATCCTATATGTGGTTTGTATACCGGAATCCACTTCATCTAGTATACACTTTTAAAAAATTTGTATACCGCATGGCCAACGGGGGGCAAGATCTAGTATACAATTTGTATATCGGAATGCACCCCATCCGGCATATGCAAGTTTTTGTAATTATATACCGAATGAGGTGTCATCCGGTATACAATTATTCTTGTTTAAAATGCCTCCTTCAAGCATTAGGCTTGGCACCCCTCTTTTGAGCGCCCTCCTTCAGGTCTTCAACCTTCTTCAACATATCTAATTTTGCATATGCTCTAAACACCTGAACTATATTCAAATAGCTTATGTTTGTAGTTTAGGAAATGCCAACCTAAGTGATCGTCACACCTGATAAACCTCATGTAAGTTACCAGTTTGCCCATACAATGTAATTAGAAATTTGTAAGCAGAAAGATCTTTGAAAGGGTTTCTCTTCTCCAATTCCTTGAGCGCCACTGTCACCAGATTCCCACTCTCGAAAACACAAAATGGAGGTGAAAGGCACTGTGGAGTTATGTAATTTACATTAAGGAAAGTTTAGACTTTTTCAATATACTATGGAGGTGTAGGATGAGATCATATAGGTACAGGAAGAAGCCGTCCATTATTCTTATCACTATACAGTAGGAAAGTGATTAAAATAAATACATATCAATGATATTCGGGCTTGGCTCAGTACAAAATAAAGAATGTTGATGTGCAGTTTTTTTAAGCTCACCCAATATGAAAATAGAGGTGTGGTGTTTTAGGCTCACCTAGTGCAAAAATAAAATTATGAAGGTGGGCTTGACTCACTTTGTTTTAAGAAAACTGAGCTAATTTATATGTTGGGTTCTTAAGCCCGCTTATTTGTTTTTTTTTTTTTTTTGCATTATAACATTATTATTGTATCTAGTGCATTTTTTTTTATTATTTCTATTTGTTTTTAGTATATCAATAAATAATGTTTTCTTTCAAACAAATTTTTCTAAAATATAAAAAAATATCGAATTTTCAAAAAAAGATATAAAATATTTCTAAAAGTAAAAGATATAAAATTTTCAAAAAAATAAAAAATATCAAATATTCCATCAAATAATTTACAATTTTCAAACTAGAACTACGTGAATCCTGATTTTCCATCATAAATAGAAATATGTAGGACCAAGGTCAATCCTTGTCGGGCCCAAAAATAAAAAAATAATTTTCTTTGTCTTGTTTGTTTATTTTTTGTCTCTTTTATTTACTGTAATTGCATCTGTATTGTTATTACATTTGAAAAGAAAATAACATTTTTAGGACTATACTCATTTTTCTTATTTGATTAAAAGTACCGTCTTAAGACGGACGTTGTGGGAGTGATAATACTTTTCCCACACGTAAACGACTCCCCGAATCTTAAATCTGATTCACAACTATTTTTTTATTTTTTATTTTTTTTTATTTTTTAATAATAAATTATGATGGTGACTCTAATCTTAATTTAAATATTTTAAAAAATATTTTTTATTGGCACGTCGTTATCCGATTGTCACAACACGGTAAATTTATCTTTGACTACTATGTGTCCCATATACCCTCATGCTTTTATAAATGGTAAAAATCATCCGAATTCCTTAAATGAAATATGTGCAATTTATTTACCATATATCAAGCTTTGTGTAATTGATTACATAGGATTTTTTTTATTCAAAATGCTTAATATAAAAATTTCGAGAATATTAATGTATTCAACTTAATATTGTTGAATTCAGATTAATGACACAACACAAAGGGAATTTTTAGAAATTTAATCTAAGAGACATTCTAAATTAATTGAATTCTTATAAAAAAGGGAAATGAAATATGTTCAATTTATTTGTTATATATCAAGCTTTATGTAATTGATTACATAATATTTTTTTTTATTCAAAGTGCTTAATATAAAAATTTCGAAAATATTAATATATTCAACTTAATAGTGTTGAATTCGGATTCATGACACAACAGAAAGGGTACTTTTAGAAAATTTAATCTAAGAGTCATTCTGAATTAATTGAATTCTTATAAAAAAAGGAAATGAAATATGTTCAATTCATTTGGTATATATCAAGCTTTGTGTAATGATTACATAGTATTTTTTTTATTCAAAATACTTAATATAAAAATTTCGAGAAAATTAATGTATTCAACTTAATATTGTTGAATTCGGATTAATGACACAACACAAAGGGTATTTTTAGAAAATTTAATCTAAGAAAAATTCTGAATTAATTGAATTCTTATAAAAAAGGAAATGAAACATGTTCAATTTATTTGGTATATGTTTTGTGTAATTGATTACATAGTATTTTTTATTCAAAATGCCTAATATAAAAATTTCGAGAATATTAATGCATTCAACTTAATATTGTTGAATTCAGATTATTGACACACAAAGGGTATTTTTAGAAAATTTAATCTAAGAGACATTCTAAATTAATTGAATTCTTATGAAAAATAAAATGAAACATGTTCAATTTATTTGGTATATACCAAGTTTGTGTAATTGATTACATAGTATTTTTTTATTCAAAATGCTTAATATAAAATTTTTGAGAATGTTAATGTATTCAACTTAATATTGTTAGATTCAGATTAATGACACAACACAAAGGATATTTTTAGAAAATTTAATCCAAGAGACATTCTAAATTAATTCTAATAAAGACGAGCAAATAAAATACCTAGTTTAATTCTGTGATAAAATATGAAAGGGAAAGGGATACAAATTCAAAGTATTGTTTTTTTCCCCCTAAAATATTGATATATGTTTTAGTTTTTTTATTCTAAAACTTTTTATTGAAAAGAAAATAAATGTTCACAAAATGAACATTAAAAAACATAATATAATCGTAAATATTGTAATTGAGTTGAAGAATTCAAACACTTTCATTATAAAAGTTTTATTTTATTTTTACTTTAATTATTTAAAAAATTAAAAATTAAATACTGGAAACAGCTTTTCATTTTAAAAAAGCAAATATATAATAATTGAAATGTACCATCCGTTTCCCAATACCTGATTTAAAAATTAAAAAATATTATAAAGTGACTATTGAAAATTCAAAATCTATTAAACTCTATGGTAGAATACAATATTTTTAACAACATTTATTCAATTCCTGATTTAAAAATAAAAAAATATTATAAACTGTCTATTGAAAATTCAAAATCTATTAAACCCTATGGTAGAATACAATATTTTTAACAACATTTATTCAATTACTGTACAGTAAAAAAACAATTCCTTCAGCATTTAGCATCTTCTTAAGATAATTACATGTACCATGAATGCAACATGGGAGATCAACTACCACCATACCCAGTCTCCTGTTTACAGAAGAAGGTTGCCATGACTGATAAACATAGCTAGTGAATAATTCTCTCATAAACATACTTCAATCATGCCCATTATCCCGTGGGTTCTAAGGTAACAGACATTGTGAGAAGCTCTTATCAACAGCCACTAAGAAAAAATTAGCAGGTCCTTCTCATTTTACTCAAAACGCCTTCAAAAGCACAAATTTAATCACGATAGAATTGAACCAAACAAAAACATAGGCCAACATGAACATGTGAAACCACATGCAGACTTTTTATTGAGGTATAAAAAAGCAGGAAAATGCAGTTGAAGAAAGTAATGTTTTAAGCAGAGATGTGTTCATGGCGTCTGAGTAGTGCCTCACTTTGCAAGGCGATTAACCAATGCAAGAGCATTGCTGGTGAGTTTAGAAGCATCCTGAACCCTAGGTTTAATGGCAGCCTTGAAATTAGCACCAAGGTTGCGCTCCTCAAGGCCGTCAAGACACGTTTGCTGACCAGTGATAGCAGCACTAACCCAAGTCTGAATATTACTCAAGTGCCACTGGAAATCCTTCCCCTCCGACTTGCCCAGGAGGCCGAGCTCCTTCACTGATTGGTTAAGACGGTCCACGCTACCATCCACGTTCTCTACGCAATCTCGCAACGCATTGTACTCTTCCACTTTCTTTCCCTTCTCCGTCTGCATCTTCTTAAGAAACGATAAGCACGATTGAGTCTTCGACACGCTCACGGCCAGGGCAGAGGCGGCTAGTTGTTCCTTGCTCTGCTCAATCTTGCTGGCGTAGGCAGATTCGGCGGTGTGGGACATGTGAAGGAGCAGATTTGGAATCAGCAGAGAAAGCCACAGTAGCTTTGTTGCCATGCTTGTGATTCTGTGAAAGAAGTAAAGAATGGAATTTTTGGTGGCTCAGACTATGTATGTAGGTAGTAGGAAAGGGTGGCAATGTGATGCTCTCTTATATAGGACTTGAAAGACTGTAACATTTTTTTTCTTATTCTAATCTTCTTAGGGTTTGTTTCATGAAAAAGTCAAAAAGGAAAGTACATAGAAAGTTTAGTTGGTCAAATGAAAGGATTGATAGTGAAAAAAAAAAGAAAAAATTTATAAAGAATTGTAAGTAAAGGGATATAATTAATAAAATAACTTTTTAAAAGATTAAATTATAATTAAAATTATTTTATATTAAATATAATTAAATTTTTTTATTAAATTATTAAGTATAATTATTAAACTAAATTTATCATTCTGCTATACTAATAGTTACACTTACTTTTATTATATTAAATTTATATTATTACTATTATTTATTTTTATTAAATATATCATTAAATATTTTATATGTTATAAATTAATTTAATATATAATTTTTTATTATGTTATAATATATAATTAATTATATTTTTATAATAATTATATAATTAATTATATATTAATATTAATAACATATAATTGATTTTATATATATATATATTATAAATGTAACATATAATCAATTATACGTTATAATTGATTATACCTTAACTTTATAACGTATAAATTTATAACTTTAATCTATAACGTATAACTTTAATTTATAATTGATTATAAATTAAATTTATAATGTTATTATAGTATATTATATAATTAGATTATTAGTTTTATAAATTTATTTTAATTATTATTATTATTATTATTTTTATAATTTTGTTAAAATAGTTATTATTAACAAAAATTTATTCTCTTCAAATTTTCGTAAATCTTTGTTCAGTGGAAAGAGAATGCACAATAAATTTTTTTTATCATTTTTCATATTTTATTAATGTTTTATTCTTTATTTTTCTAACTTTCTCTTCATTGTTATCTAGCCTTATCTACCAAATCTCTTTTTATTATTCCTCTATTAGTTTGTCCATTTGGTCCCAATCCAATCAAAAAAACAAAGTCAGTCAATCCAATGAAAGCGACCAGTGATCTAAATCAGTATTAGGAAGGGAGACACATCCACATCCTAAGAAGAACTGTGCATGCTATGCTTCATTTTCCTTCTTCTTCCATTTCCTCATTTATTATTCTCTTAGAGACATTCATTTTCTTTATGACAAGTTGCTCAAACATTTTCTCAAAACAAATTATATCTGCATTCTTTTCTCTCAACTATAATATGTAGATTTCATTAAATATAAATATTTTACCAATAGCTCATTCAAAGGAGCCTTAAGACTATATACAAAAACATGTGGATTCAAATAATGGGAAAAGAAAAAAAATATATATAAGTGCTGGCTTTAAGACACAGTAGCTTAGCCAATGTACAGTTTCAGCTTCTAATTTTATTATGGGTACATTAAACAAATTTTTACTACTATCTCACAATTAGCATTTTATCTTTTATTTTTTTTACAAATACAAAAAATTTTACTTTTATAATGATTATAATAACTTTAAAAAGTAGGTTATTGTGGTGTGATTGATACATTTGTCAAAATATTATTTTCTTATTATTATTATTATTTAATATTATTATTTTTTTAGAACACTTATACGTTGACTTTGCCGATATGACAACTATTTGACAACTTTACATATGATACCGCGTGATATGCCACCATTTGACAACTTAACATGACCTGTTAAATGAGGAGTGGGGACACCGCGTGATATGCTACTATTTGACAACTTAACATGTTAAGTGGAGATGAATTGGTAATGAAAATATTTTTTAATTGGTCTCAGTGTGTTAAAAAATTAATTTTTTACTTCTTATGTGAGTTCAAGAGAGATGGAGAATTGGTGATTAAGATTACCATGAAATGGGAGTTTTATTTTTTGTTCTTTTTTTAGACAGAAACAATATAATAATTAAATATTATATATGTGAAAACTTATAAAAATATACCAAAAATATAAGGATATTTTTATATTAAGTAAGTATTGCATGAATATTTACTTTATTAATAATAATATTATTTATATTTTTTAATATTAAACCATTTAATAATATGATTATTTTTATTTTATTAATAATAATATTAAATAATTTAATTAATATTTATTTATAAAAAATACCTCAACAATTTTATTTCATTTTTATTATTAATTATTTAGATAATTTTTACAAATTAAAAATATAAAATTTAATTCAAATAAAAATTTTATAATTTTTTTCCAATTGAAATTTATTATAAAAATAAAAGTAAAATTATTTATTATTTTTACATTTTTTTATCTTAATTTTAAATTAATTAATTTACAACTGTTATCATAATTGTTATAATATTTCACAATCCCACCCATTTAATCCATAGTTTCTAAATTTAAATTTATCTCTCAACTTTTCATATTCTTACTACCTTTTAAATTTTAAATTTAGATATTTGTCATTTGCCTTATATGTAATCTGTTACAATTGCCAGACAGGAGTCATTTAGTATACAGTTGTCAAAGTATTAAAAAAATAATATTTTATTGTGAGGTGTGAGAGTCTATCAACATATTCTTATCTTAGCTTTCCTTTTTTTCTCTCTGTCTCTTTCTTCTTTTTTTCTCTCTCTTACTCTTTCTCTTCTCTCATCTCTCCTCTTTGTCTCTCTTCCTTTTCATTTAACAAAAAATATTTTATACTTATCTTATTTTTTATTATTTTTATTTTATTTTAATTTTTAAAAAGTAATGTTTACATTACATTAAATGCAATATTATCTTTTTATATTTCTTCTTGTTTATCAATCAGAAATTTATTTTTAACAATATATATAATAATTAGTTAATTAATTTTTATTTTTATTAATATTATTATATTAATATTAATATAACAATATTATTAATAGGGTACAAGAGAAAAATGTGGCTTAAAATGTCCACAACTCAAAAAGTGTGGCCTATAATGAAAATAAATCACACTTGTAAAAGTGTGACATTTTTTACTTTTAGGCAACATTTTTTTGTCTTTGATGAACAAAAGTGTTGCTTAAAGTGATAAATGTTGTAGTGACACAATGGCCTTTCTGAAAGAAAACATCGTCATTTGGTTGAAATTGCTTGTTGTTTTCTCAACCAAGCTTCCTTACCCATCTCATTTCGGTCTTATGCTTTTGAAACTGCAGCCTATCTTATAAATCACATGCTCACACCTGGTTTAAACATGAAGTCACCTCTTGAGTCCTTATTTCACTCCTTACCAAATTACTCTAAGTTACATACCTTTGGATGTCTATGTTTTACTTGGTTGGTCCTGTACGTTTGCAAGTCTATTACTGCCTATGTTATTTATATGGGGCCCAATGTCATCTTTTGGTCCTCTAAAACAACCCACTGTTGCTAAATTTTCAACAGAGACTGAATATCGGACTATAGCAACCACTACCACTAAACTGTTGTGGTTAGGAGAACTACTAAAGGAGTTTGGTCATCCAATATCAAAACGCCACAAGTGTTTTATGATAATATTGAAGTTACCTACCTTTGTGTCAATCATGTGTTACATACTTGTACGAAATATCTTGTCATTGACTATTATTTTGTTCGTAACTTAGGTTGCTTTTAAAAAACTTTAAGTATCTCATATGTCAACAAGTCATCAACTAGTTGATCTACTTACCAAGCCTCTGTCTCACACTCGCCATACACTTCTTATAGACAAGATTAATGTCCAGTCTTCCTCATCCATCTTATGGGAACATGTAGACTCTCTCTATTTATTAAAAACAATCAACTATAGATTATGTACATACATCGTAGCACATTCTTAATTATAATTTATATTATTTTTTAATTTATATATATATATATATATATATATATATATATATTCCTACATATTTATACTATATATATGATTAATATATAAAAGAATCATACATTAAAAAAATCATATTTCTCTATAATAATTATTAGATGTGTATGTAACATGGGAGATCATCTACCATACCCTGTCTCGTGTTTACTGAGGAAGGTTGCCATGACCAATAAACATAGCTAATGAAAAATTCTCACATAAACCTACTTCAATATTATGTCCATTATACCGTGGGTTTTAAGGTAAAAGACATGGCCAGAAGCTCTTTTTAACAGCCACTATGAACAAAATTAACAAGTCCTTTTCATTTTACTCAAAAGGCCTTCAAAATCACAAATTTATTAATCACGATAGAATTGAACCAAACAAATAATATTGCCCATTTACACTTACACTGCCTGCATGCATTACATAGGGCAACATGAATATATGAAACCACATGCAGACTTATTTTGTGGTAAAGCACGAAAACGCAGTTGAAGAAACTAATGTTTTAAGCAGACATGTGTTCATGGCGTCTGAGTAGTGCGGTACTTGGAGGCAAAGCGATTAACCAATGCAAGAGCATTGCTGGTGAGTTGAGAAGCATCGAGAACCCTAGGTTTAATGGCAGACTTGAAATTAGCATCGAGGTGGGGCCCATCAAAGCCGTCAAGACAAGTTTCCTGATCAGTGATAGCAGCACTAACCCAAGTCTGAATATTACTCATGTGCCACCGGAAATCCTTCCCCTTCGGCTTACCCAAAAGGCCGAGCTCCTTCACCGATTGGTTAAGACGGTCCACGCTATCATCCATGTTCTCTATGCAATCTCGCAACGCATTGTTCTCTTTCACTTTCATTCCCTTCACCGTCTGCAACTTCTTAAGATACGATGCGCACGATCGAGTCTTGGACACGCTCACGGCCAGGGCAGTGGTGGCTAGTTCTCCCTCGCTCTGCCGAATCTTGCTGGCGTAGCCTGAGAGGCTTTGAACGCACGCCACGGGGTAGCGCGTCTCCTTGCATGAGGACTTGATGAAGTCTGTTGTCGCCTTTGGGTTGGATCGTTTCGTAGTTGCGGATTCCGCGGTGTGGGACATGTGAAGGAGCAGATTTAGAATCAGCAGAGAAAGCCACAGTAGCTTTGTTGCCATGCTTATGATTCTGTGAATAATGGAATGTTTGGTGGCTCTGACTATGTATGTAGTAGTAAAAGATGCCAATGTGAGGCTCCCTTATATAGGGCTTGTAAGATTGCCAAATTTTTACTTTTCTTATTTTTTTATACCAAAAAAAATAACAATATTAAACAACAACAATAACAATGGTAATATTAGAAGCTGAAACCTGTGCATTGGCATCTAAGCTACTGTGTTTTATAGAATTCCTTTTTTCCATGTTTGTATTTTTGAGTTTAGAAGTAATCTGATTCATTGCACCCCTTCTTTCTGCAGTGAATACTGTTCAAGCCAGCACATATTCTTTTTTTCTTTTCCCATTATTTGAATCCAGTTTTCCTTTTTTATATCCGTCTTAAGGCTCGTTTGAATGCGCTATTATATTGATAAAATATTTATATTTAATGAAATCCACAGATTATAATTGAGAAAAAAAATGCAGATATAATTTGTTTTGAGAAAATGTTTGAGCAACATCTGCTTGCCATAAAGAAAATCGATTCTCTAAAAGAATAATAAATGGGGAAATGGAAGAAAAAGAATGAAGCATTGCATGCACAGTTCCTAGGATGTGTGTCTCCCTGCCTAATACTGATTTAGGTCTCTGGTCCACGCTTTCACGGCATTGACTGACTTTGTTTTTGATTGGATTGGGACCAAATCAACAAACTAATAAAGGAATAATAAAAGGAGATTTGGTAGAGTTGCAAGTTGCAAGAGTAGGAACTTTAAAACTGCGGATTCATCAATGGATATTCCAACTGGACAGAGATATGGTAAACTTTAATATGATTGTTAATTTTTATTTTTAATTACAAACTTTTTGTTTTCCTTTAAATTCATTTTTTTTATTTCTAATATTACAGGACACTAATTCAGCGATATGCTGAAGTACGATTTTTTTAAAAATAATATATTATACAAAAAATTTATTTATTTTTCAAATAGGAGCGTGTAATTTTAAAAAAAAAGTAATGTTAGTATTATTATTACTACTTTCATGGAAATGGGTGAATTTTACTATATTTTTAATTAAGTTTATAAACACAACATATTCAAATAAGAAAAGAAAATATAACAATTACAATCATTTTTATAAAAGTTTTCAGTTTTCTATTTCATATTATTCTTTAAAAATATTAGTGTTCATAAAGTTTAAAAAAGATTTACTCTAGATCGAGTTGTTGTATTTTGGGAGAGGGAGAATACATATTTTGTCCTAGTCTATGTAGTGAGAGCATTTTCTTGCCAAGAACAACACTTTGCATGTCTAAATCCAAACTTTTTCTAATCTCATCTTCACTCACCATTTTTTATCCTATATAATTATTGTTTATTATAAAAATTGTTTAGTTTAATCAATTTTATTTATTCTTAGTGTTTAGGGTTAACCCAATGCTTGCTGGTCGTATGTTTCACGTAAATATCCAAAACATTAAATTGACATTTAAGGAGATCCACGCATGCCATGCTGAGTTTACCTGAGTTTCACTTCTTTATGACTACAATTCAGCTGGTCCTATAAAAAATAATCAAGAAAAGTTTAATATTACTCTTCTGATTCACATGCTAAGTTGGACATTTAACCGCTTTTTACAGTACCTACCACATCTTCTTCCTATACCAGAATTTTAATTAATTAGTACCAACCAATTGTTATATACGGGGCGTAAATAGCCACAGTCAGACCTATTTGAAAATATTCTCTTAAGGGATACTAATGTAACAAAAAAAAATTATCAACCAAACGTATTCTAAACTCGATGAAATTTTTTTTTTTTGTTTGACCCTAAAGTAAGATAGAAAGTTGTGTATGTATTAGGGATTCATTTTTCTAATTGTTTCGTCTTTTCTCTTCACAGCGCCGTTCGTCCCCGCCTCCATTCATCTTTACTCTTCCATTTTTTTTTTTTTTTTTTTTTTTTTTTTTTTTTTAATTTTTTAAAAATTTTTTTT
>Ga0099825_1007048_pt1 | contig 13802 bp, 6 predicted proteins | sample SiratroredBW_FD_76838 | JGI IMG/M metagenome (GOLD analysis project Ga0099825, IMG submission 76838) | Root nodule microbial communities of legume samples collected from California, USA - Siratro red BW | ecosystem: Host-associated > Plants > Roots > Nodule | place: USA: California | collected... | reverse complement strand
TTTTTATTTTTTTTTTTTTATATATATATATATATATATATATATATATATATATATATATATATATATATATATATATATATTATGCAGAGAAATTGTAAAACCTTAACACATATTTTTTTGCAGATATTTGTTTGTTTTATTGTATGGTCCATATGTAACACATTGTAGAGTTTGAGTGGCTAGCTAGAAAGCTAGGTTGGTTTAGGTTTTGATTCAAAAGGAGATAAAACTGAGTTTGAAGTGATGAAGAAGCCCCACCAAAGGAAATGCTGCAAGGGTTGAAGGGAAAAGAGATAGAGAGATATAAATAAAGACAATCCCTCAATACCGCCGTGGTGTTAACATCAATCCAACTATCGAAGACCCCACAAGTAAATGCAACATATAAAAGCGCATGTGAGGGAGCAAAGGTGATAAAGGCCACAATGAAGACACACACAGAGAGAAGAGTACACACATTATGACTCACTAGGACCACTCCTTCTTATTTTCAGATGCAGAGAGGGAAAGAACAGTAGAATTTAAGAAACATCGGCCCACACCTCAATAAAGTTTGCAAACGAGGAGGATGACAGTTTCTACAGTGACTATTCTTTTTATGCCTACCTTCTCACAAACCCCTCATTTTCATCATCACAAAATCTTAACACTTTGTGAACCTCCCAAACCCTCACTCACCATGCTTAACATCTTTGTCATAAACGCCAAACCAGTTCACCTTCTTCTGATCTTTCATTCTTTGTCATGTTGGATCCTAAGCATATTTTTATCTTTTTTTTTTTCATCAGGAAAAATTTAGGTTAGTTGGGTAACTTAAACAGCTTTTCTTTTAGTTCTTTTGTTGTGACGTTTTATATTCTTGTCTGTGAAAGTTTATGTAATTGAATGCATTAAATCAAACTTACTACAACACTAATAGAAGTATGTATTTATTATCTGTCTCTGAAGAATATTTTTATGTCACAACAAGATTTGAGTTCACATATAAGTCTGATTTTTATTAACTATATCTCTTTCTGTAGTGTGAGATGCTTTATTGTATTTCCTTTTTGTCTATGGGAATTTAAGTTAGACAGATTATTAAAATTGGGATAAAGTTAAAATAATAATTACAGAAGTAAGTCATAATACTATATATAGTCTATAACCAAGATTCTTACATTAAGAATGATATTTGAATTAACATTCTTATATATAATGAGTTTGGTTCTTACTAATTAGATAAACTCACTTAGCATATATTACAAAAAAAATTATATTCCAGTTATATAAGTAGGATTTTAAAATGACATAAAAGAATCTATTAAAAAAAAGTTATATTCCATTTATATAAAGATATAAATATAGACATATAAACCTCCCCTTTTTATTAATTTGCAGTATAAAATATTTAACTAAAACCGTGCAGAAAAATAAATTTATATATATATATATATATATATATATATATATATATATTTATTTATTTATTTATTTATTTATTTATGCCAATCTTCTTAACACTATATCTTTTATAACTTGTCCATATCTGAAACAAACTTATTTGGTTAAGAACTTGACCCGTGTCATATATCATTTAAATTTGGTAAAAGAGACTTGAATTTACATTTTATATATTTGTTTCTTATTCTTAAAAATCATTTTATTTAAAAACACCCTTAAAATGTTTTAGTAATTTGTTTATTATTCTTTACTGATCTTTAACTATTTGTTCAATGGTTAAATTTTGAGATAAATCTATTCCCTTAAATGAAAAAATAGTTTCTCAACTCGTAAAAGATGCATTGTGAGTCTCAACAATGAAATAACATTAACCAAAGTGATAGAAATATAATATTACAGCAGTATCACTATTTGACACATATTCACTTGGGAGAATCATGTTATTAAAATGATTTTTCAATTTTCAAAAAGAATGTACCCAGATATCATAAACTATGATCATAATTAAACCCTTCTTTATATTACAATTAATTTGGAAGAACCCCACAAAGAATGGATGCTAAGATAAGTAATAGTTTTGAAGGTAGGGAATGATGGGGAGAATAGGAATCCTAGTCCCCCCTAGCTAGGGTCATCCCTACAAGCTACCATCTCTGGGTCTTAGGAGCTGCCAAGTTTTTTCTATTCATTAATTGATCCAAATGTACAATGTAGGACCAGAACAAGTCAATGCTGGGTTCAGCTGATCTTCAATGTAGAGTAGGCACACCCACACACAACGCTATCATGCCTAATTGGTTATGGAAGTTTGATCCATGTGATACCCACCTAAACAAATCAATTTCATGTTCAGTTTCTGTGCATGTGTCATAGGTCAGCATGAGCCAGCAATGCAAGTTGAACTTAGAACACAACTCCATGCACATCATTATGACAACTTACTTTGTGTTATGGAATGTACAATTGTTCACAATTATTATTGTATATCCTCATTATCACTAGAAATCACCATTTTTCATCACACAAACATGCTTCTAATAACTAACAATTTGTGTCCCACTGTTTCCATTTTCATCAATTTGGTTCCTTTAAATATGGAAGTTTTCCCTATTGACACCCCTTTTTGTCCTTCTGAAACAGAAAATGGAATCTTGAATTGGCTTTACTTCAAATCTGTTGGTGTGATTTTTTTTCCATTACATCAATTCTAGGGCTGTGGAATAGAAGGCAAGACTCATGCTAATTCTAATCGTGATGGTGATGGATTTAAATTTCAACTTAGAGATATGTATCCCCTTTAGGCTATTTATATATCTTGTGACAATTTCCATTTTGAATTATTAATTTGTCAATTATACCACTTTTGGACTAGAAAATATTACTTCAAAAAATATATATGGTATGCAATAGATATGAATCCAATTGTTTTCTCTTCTGCATCAGATATAGATAAACTAGAAAATTCTCAGTGATTGGAAAAAGAATATGACCCACTTGGCTCATTATCAGATTACCATAATGTTAATTCAAGACAGGATATTGGAATGGGGAATTGAACTTGTAGGAAGTCATTCAATAACTCCAGTCAAATTTCAAAAGTGGAAATTTTTAAGACTGTTCAAACTGTATCAAATTTTAAATTAAGCTAACCTATAATTTTTATTAAGAATATGTTATTACATTAATTATTTAAATTTCAATTTATAAATAAAATTCAGGATGAATTAGGATTTTTTTTATACATAAATCAAATTTATAACCATGTAACATAAATAATAAATTAAAGATTTAATATAATAAGAATACTCACCCTCTCTCCTCTAATTTATTTATTTAGTTGACATTAGATTACTCTAGATGAAAAGTTTTATCAAATTGAAAAGTTAAAAAATTGAATAAAATATTTAAGAGGATTTGATTTATGTGATAAAATAAAAAAATTATATATTTAAAAATAATTAAAATATTCTTGTGTTAAAAATAAGATTTGATTGAATATTAAGAAATGTTTTAATCGTACTACTTGCATTTAGTCAAATAGTTTATTTCATAATAAGTCTTATACTTACTTTTAAAATAACTTTCAATTATTTATTAAAAACAATAAAAAAATTTATAGAATTAATATTGTGATAATTATTTATTAAAGTGGTATGATTAAACATAGAATTATTTGAAAATTGATTTTAATGTAGTTCATGTATTTCAATTTTGAACCAAAACATACAACTTTCAAGAAATTTGTATTCCCTCAAAACATGGAAATAAAATTGAATTGTTTATTTACAATATAAAATATTTACAGTGTCAAAATGAAGAACATGTTGTAAATTCGAATAAGATAATACAAAATTTATATAATATGTCACTTATTTTTTCAATATCTGTTTTGTTTCCTAACTTTTCCCTACTATTTCATTTACGATTTAGTTACATAAAGTTACTTTAATTTATTTAATAAATTACAAAAATTTACTCTATTATCCATTTTAGTTTCTATTTCAATAATAAAATTATATTGTTAATAAAAAAATAAAAATATATTTGTATCAAACAGAATAAATTTAATTTTAATATTTTCAATGAATAATTAATATAGATAACCATTACTCAAATTTATCTTACATGAAATTTTTATTCAAATCACTATTATAATAATAAATGTTTTTAAAAGTCATTTTTAACAATATTTACTACTAATTTATATTTAAATTACTCTAACTTTTAATATTAATAATGGACAACTTTTCAAAAATATATTAATTTATTAACAGTAAAATTATTTCTTCATTATTTAGTTAATATGTCCTAAACTTTTTTAATAATTTGCATTAATTAACAAAATAACTCAAAATATTTATTACTTTTAAATCACAAACTTTCAGTATATGGAATTCTTATTTTTCAAAAATAGTATAACGCTTAAAAATAAAATAAAATAAAATAACTAAAAGGTTTCATCTTACTAGTAATCACACACATCATAGTAATCAAATTTGTTAATTATTTAATATATAATTGTCACAAATTATCCATATATTATATAATTCAATTAATAAAATTGTATTTAAATAGTCTAAATAGAAAGTTTTAAAATATTTACAATTTAATTTAATAAATTCATTAAATTTAATTTCATTTTGATAATATTAATAACTTAATTTAATATATTATTAAAGTTTCCATGTATATACTATTTTATATGTTATGTAAATAACTTAATAAGTTTGCTTTATTTTAAATTAGTTTGTTTGAAATTAATTTATTAATTAATTAACTAATAGACTATTATAATTTTTTTCTTAATTCAAAATCTCTTTTTTCTATTAAAATGGAAGGAAAATCAGGTTAGAATTTAGTTATCTATTGACCAAATGTTTTTAAAAGGAAGTTTAAAAAAATAAAAATTCAGCTCTTCGAGAACCTAATATCGAACTTACACATTAAATATATTATCTTGGTAAATAATAAAAGACGTAATTTATTATTTGAGAATTTATTTATGGATATATGTTAGTAGGAGAAAAATTTATGTACCTTGTTTGACCATGCAATAAAGGAGTTGCTTACAACACCCAAAGTTCATTCTTGAAGTTTGAAAGTGTCAGAAGGCTCTTTCTCCCATTCTCATATGTAGCCTAGTGGAAACTTTATCACGTCATGTAGCATTATGCAGCTCGTATCCAATCTAGGTAACTTTTTGAAATGTTCATCAAAAGAGACCAAAATGAGTGTACCTCTGCCTTTTCAATGTTACAAGCAAATGATATGAAAATATTTATTGTTATTGTCTACAACCAAGTATCCTGAGATCTTTTTAGTTTGATTTCACCATCTCAAGTGTCATCCATAAGATGCTAACTCCACAATCAACGTCTTAATTTATGACAACTTTAATCATGTTATCCGTTACACAACAGTTGCTTATTCTTAACACAACCCTCTTTTACATACTTTCTGTGAATGATTCCCAGCACATCCTACTATTACCAAATAATAATAATAATAATGAACATCACTAAGCATTAGGATCCATATCCGGAGCCGAAAACCCAACCCAATATATTGGAACACTCTTCCCAATCCATTTAGATTTTGTTTGTGCACGTCCATAGTTGCTTCTCTAACCTCATAAAACTATATTCCACATCATATTTCAAAGCAGGTAATCCGATATAGTTACAAATTATGCAAGTCAAATTTATCTAAAACAGATTCTAAATTATATAATACATTATAGATATATTCTAAATTTCATAATTTAAACTATATTTTAGATTTACATAATTTCAGAATTAAGTAATCCTATTTCAAATTAGACAAAACAAAATGTTATTCCAAATTACCTAATTAGATTGTGTAATTGTATTCCAAGTACAAAATCTATAATATTCTTCCAAATTACATAATCTTATCATCAAATACATTATATTCTACATTTTGTAATATGAATGTTTCCCCTCACATAACCTGGACCAAATATATTACAACAGCGTGTAAATATATTATATACTATGGGAGTGAGAGAGAAAGTATGAGATAGAAAGAAATAACTAAATTTATTTAGGAGTAGAACACACCAATACCCTAACAGTGGATGTGAAGCCCATTCAACTGCGGCAGGCTAAATTTGGTTTTATGTAAACTAATCTTAGAGATAAAACGAGTATAAGATAAGGTTGACTTGAACTTGCGTTAGTTATCTTTCTTATTCGCTTTCCCTGCTTTCCCTTGAAACACTACACATTACAGTTGAATAAATGGACTTCTTGTCACACGTCAATAGTAAATATAAACAAGGATTATTCACATAAGCATTTCTGTATGGAGTAACAAAAATATTATAAAACTTTAACAATCCTAACCATCCACAGGACGGTAAAGCAAACAAAATTGGCAGGTAAGGTATTTTCCTTGTAAATGAAAAGAATCATCAGAGCTCCTTGAGATGCTGAGTTTTGGAACAATAGTTCTCTTCAATATGCCGGGTAAGAAGAGAGATTCCATAATGTGAGGTACTCGAGGCAGCATAATAGGATGTTACAGTGAGTTGAGTGAATTTTGGAAGCACATAACCTGAAAATTCCACATGTATCCACATTACTAAAAGGTATTTAATGCATATAGTATCATCGCCACGGTAAACTACAAGACTTAATACACCTCTGAGTGAATTTTCTTATGAAAAGTGTATGACATACCACATGGCAAGTAACATATTCTAGTGTAAACATCAGTTCAACCTATAAGCAATATTGATAAAAGAGCCTGGATTTCAAGTATCAATTACCAAATATTACATCTTAATGCTAAAGTAGTCAACTGAAATAAATAAAGGTGCAATTACAGCAAAGCAATGCCATTTAGGGACACCAACTACCGCAAAGCTCCACTCGAGTCACCTAATAGGGTTGCCAGAAGTTGTGGCATGAATTGCAATATGCCCTAAACACAGCATTACAACCACAATGATTTTTCAAAATTGGAATCTATTATGTCTTTTTCATTTCTTTTTAAACAAAATCCCTTTTCTACCCTCTCTAGAGCTGGCAAGATTTCTATTTTGCTTTTGCATATGCTAAGGAAGTTCCTACTTTGTCCTCACTTAAACCTATTTTCCACCAAGGTGTGCATATACGGTCAATTGATCATGACTGCAGGTTGCAAGATGGCAAGGGCTGAACTTGTTACGAACTTAAGATACTAGACATAAAAGCAAAACACTAGGGAAAAAGCCAAGAACTGAAGGAGAACTCTCCAGTATTATAGTTAGCTCAGTGAAATATACGTAAACGAGAACAAAAAAGGCTCCTACAGACCTTCGAGATGAAGCTCTGTCCCCCTTGCCACAGTAGTATTGCAACATTCAAATGGACCTCTCCCTCTCAAACCCATCTCACACTACCCCTAATTTTGGTATAACAAACTGTTCAACAACCCACCAGCTCTGCTCAGCCTAACATTTCGATCCTCCGCTAGATTTCCCTCTTCATTCCTCTGGTAAACCCTCCAAACTTCAGGCCGGGTATCGTTAACTCTCCTTCAGATTCATGGGCCCTATCACAGCCCTCCTCTTGAAGAATTTCCTTGTCCTCAAGGAAAAATGTGGGAAACTAAGTAATCAATAGATTTTCCCGTCCATTTCACTAATCACCGGTGTACAGCCTCTCCAGCTTCAGGTAGTAAATTCTCACTTTCGTCTCTAAAAATTGTTAGGGTTATTCCTAAGATTTATAAATTAAGACATTAGTCCTTCATATTTAAAACTGCAATCTCGTTCATCCCTAACTTCAGTTCACATGAAGATTGAACGATGGAGCAATGCCTAACAAGACATCAAGATCGTAATTTTCCAATGCTCATCAGGCTGCAGCCCACTCGAACAAAAGTTTATATACTACTATGGCAAGTGGGATGACCTGGACGAAAAGATATCAGCTTCGATGTTTTTGATAAATTGTTCAATAGACCCTCTATGCCTCAAGTCCAAAAACTCTTCGAAAGGATTTTTGAATCCCTAATGCATCAAGCTATTAAAGGCTCTCTTGAATTTTCCCCGTGCAGGAGGATAGAGATCAGAATAAGGCAAGAGATTGAATCTTACTACAGGAAGACAATCTCCTTGTTCCACACTCCAGCAGAGAAATACTACTCACCTTAGTGGCCCCCACTATCCACATCTGTTCCCCATAAACCATCCAGTCCCTCGCTCCTCACAACTTGAGCTTACCATCTCACTTATCCTTTTCTTTCTTCTAGAATATACTTTCCAATTGGCTGGACATTTTTGGCTTAAACTGGAAATGTGATCAACTTCCGTATTGGGCTCAATGGCCTTATCATTAGAAGATCCTACTTGCCAGAAAAGGTTATACCAGTGGATTGCTGACCCTTCCATGCTTAGCCTAATCAACTAATCCTTAATGGACCTCCAGGTATTTTGGACTTCAAAATAAACTTTAAATCGACTTATCCATCAAAATGGCTATTGGGAGCTTCCCCTTTCTAATGGATATACAATACTCCCTCATATGGTGTACCTTGCACCCCAACTAAGGTGATACACACCTACCGTTAATTTCCAGTTGTGGAGACACCAGTATTTAGTTTTCAGTGAAATATACAATTTAAACCTAACTTAGTCCAACAAAACCAGCTTATAAAATGTGGATTGTCTCCAGTTATATATTATATTTTGACATTATTTCTAATTGATATGAAACCTTTTTCTTTTTTTTTCCAATCCAGATGATTATAGATATTAAAAAAACATGTCTCTTTTGCTCATTTATTACTACTAAAACTAATGTCTTTGGTATTATCAGTTACACCTTTAACTTGAGCTGTGAGTCATGATGTTTTCATGCATTTTCAATTATAGTTAGCTGATACGTTAGTTGTGATTGTAAGGCTATTTTTTCTATTTCGGTCATCATACATGCATTTATATTTGTTTGAATATTATTTCGTATACTGGGATCTTGTACTCCATGTTACTAGCACACCATACTTGTGTCCTATACCAAGGTAGTATCCTGAGATTTACAACACTTATTCAAGTAAACCAATAGGAAAAAGCAGAAATAAATGGGGTATAACATATCATTTCATGCTTCCTTTTATGTTAAAGCCACTACCGTGAAATAGTTGTCAAATATTCAGCTATGATTCTGTGAGCACTATTAAGAATATAAGGAACCAAATTTAAGCCTAAGATGTAGGCATGTGCAGAAGTTACCTCCAAATGCAGCACTTATGCCTGAGAATATCAACAATGGAGGAATCTGTGAACAAATCATAAAATAAATAAGTTAACTATAGAATAAAACCAAACTCTGTGGTAAATCACGGCATCTGATATGCTAAGTATAAAAGGAAAGCGTGAAGAATTTGAAACCAACTTCTGTACAAAGCATCAACAAAGCATAAAGCCAAGTAATATTTAATTTGCAAAGCAAACTCAAAAGTCAATCAAGGTCTACATACCCCAACTACAAAAGGAAGCCACTTCGGTCCCTTCAGACCACGTTGAAGATATGGTAAACCTACAACCAAAGATAATTAGCAATATCCTCAACAAAGGAACATGAATTTTAATTTTAATCCACAAGCAGCACAAAGGATTTAACATCATCTCTAAACATTATAATACAACATCAACAACAAAGCCTTATCCCACAGCGTGAGGGCGGCTACATATGGATCCGACGACAGCATTTGGGTCGATTACAGACCAAAATTTCAAAGATGTTATATGTGCTACATAATTCCTAGCTAAAAAATAAATAGTTAAAACGTTTTTCATACTAAATGGCCTGAATTTAATCTAAAAAGACATCAGATATCAAAGTTAATTTAATCTCCTATGGCTTACCACAAAGAAGAAAACAAATAATTAAACTTACCTGTATTCAAAGCATGAACTGCACTAAGCATACCACCAATCCCCGAGCCAGCCTATTCAACGGCAAACACAAAGACAATAAGCATCAAGAAAGAACACTCATAAAACAAACGTATAGCCAGAATTCGAGCCCAAAAAAAGTTAGTTTCGAGAAACAAAAACCGCAATTCTTCATTAACCTCAATTCCATTAGAATAATAAAATCAATATCGTAATGATACGATAACCTCAAAGCGGACTCAATTGGGAAGAGAGGAACTTACGACAGCAGTAGCATCGTGCAAGACCGGAGTGATGGTCCACTCGCCTCTCTCCTGATCGCAAAACAAATACAATTTCGTTGGGTCAATTCATCGAACACCTTAAGCGCAGTTACAAACAAAAACGTTGAGAAAAAACAGAGTGAGAAAAATACTAACGGAATTAGGGTTGAGGAGAGAGAGACAGCGCGGGCATCGTGGGGAACCGAGGCCAGGGTTGAGGGTGGGATCGTGCTGCAGATTTCCGTTCCTTAGCTTCTCTTCGTAGACCTCTCGAGTACCCATTCTTCTCTCTCTGTGTGCTACTTCGATCTGTGTTACTCAGGTTTTAGAAAGACGAAGAAGAATGAAAATACTCGCAATTTTTCTTTATTTAAAAGATCTTTGTGACTATCTTTTCGTTATTATTTTTTTCGATCATGGGTTTATCTTTTAGATAACAACTTATTCAAATATCTTTTGCATATCTTAAGGTAGAATATTTATTCAAATACATTTTCAGAATAAAAATATATATTTCCTAAGTGGTGAATTTTCAAAAAATGAATATTTTTAGAGGTAATCCTTTTAGAAAATAAAAACGGATTCCGTTTGTTAAAAATGTTCATCTCGTTTAATCCTATTAGATTTTATTTTCAGTTTTAAATTTAGATTTAAGTTATATTTGATAAGCTTTTTAACATCTTAATTTCATATATGTGGTAATGTTTGTGTTTTCTTAATCAAATGGTTAAATATGTATAAGAATATTTTCAGTAAAATTTGGATTTAGAATTATAATTTAATCTAAAAGCAAATGCAAATTTTGAGTTTTTTCTATTTAAATTATCAGTCTAAAACATTTTTTATTTGAGTGGAATGAAGAACGTATATTTTACTGGAGCATCTAGATTCTAAGGCAAAAAATATATATTTGTTTTGATTGACATTTGAATTTCTGAAAGAGTATAAAAATAAAGATTTTCCTTTGCACAAATTGATGGAAAATAATTTAAAAAATTAAAATGCTACTACTGAAATTATAATAATTCAAAGTATCCTAACTTGGCAACAAGAAAAACACAACAATATTTACTTAAGATTCAATTAACCATAAAAGATTAATAGAGCAAACAAAATTAAAAAATAAACTATCTATAATATATATATATTATAGATAGTGTTAAGGAATTTTGAGAAGGAAAACGCCATTGTTATGTGAGAATGAATAAGCACTTCTATTACATCTGATAACAAAGTATCCTTCTAGAATATGTAGTAATGAATAAGCACTTCTCACATAATCATTGTCACAAAACCTAATAAATATGTCATACTAATTTTACACAGAACATATTAAGAAAAGATTAATTTTTAAAAGTAACACTTAATATAAAATTAAATTTGATTCTTAAATATTATAACATGGTGACAAGATAAGTAATTATGATATTTTTTGCACAATTAAGTCTTTAGTTGACTAAATTAAAATATATAAACATCAAAATCCTAAAGCCATTTGTATTTTCAAAAATATCTAATAATTGAAATTTTTGGTTCTTACTTCACACAAACTAATGTAACAATTAATTATCCAATACATTATTTTTTCTTTTTCTCTTATAAATAACCTTGATTTGGCTTAGGGTTAAGTAGATCATGTCACCGACACCCACCACAAAAACTAAACTTTTGATTTTGGATTTAACTAAGAAAATTTGCAAGCATCTTAAAAGTGTTAGTTTAAGAATATTTAGTAACTTCTATTAAACTTGTTTAACTTTTCAATTTATTAACTATTTTCTTTAATAATTTTATTCTTGTAGCACACTTTATTTATTTTATTAAAAAGGTGGCCTCGTCCTTCAAGCCATTCATTATAAGAATAACACTAAATCTTATTTACAAATAGTGACCAACAACAGGGGATATGAATAATAAGTAACCTTTGATTTAATTGACCATCACATAAATTAAACAATTTAATTTTTTTATGTAACCCAAGTGCGTTTGTCTTCAATCAATCTATAAAATGACAATTTATGTCTTCCATCAGTCTATAAAATGACAATATATGTACAGTAAAGTGAATCAAACCACTACCATTGTTTAAGAAAAGTATAAGGCGTATGTATAGGAAAATGTTAGTACACGTGACTCTGAACCCTTTATCAACCGGTGTTATTGCATATGTGGATACCGAATTTCACAAAAAAGTTTTTATTACATAAGGGCATATTGATTATTAAAACTTTTGTTTATAAATATTAATTATTATAAATAAACAAATTATGTTTTATTTCAAAACTATATACTAAAATATAATTAATTATTAAAAAAATGATTTAAAGTTAAATTATATCTTATTTATATTTAAATAAGATCTTTATAACAATAATTAAGAGATTTATTTAATTGATATAAACATAATTTTTTTAAAATTACTTATTTTTGTCTATTTATATAACTGCACAGAATTTTTAACTGTAGTCTTCTTAAAAATTTTATTTAAACAAATATTTTTATTTTATCTTTTTAAAAAAAGTAATATAAAAATAAGTCCCAAAAATTAATAAATACTAAAATAAATAAATATTTTTAATGTATAATTAATTATTAAAATAAAAATTAACATGAAATTATAACTTATTTAAACAATATATGGTATATAGTTTTTTTTTGTAAATATTGAATTAATATTTTGGATGGAATGAAAAAAGGAGATACGAGTTGTTTTTAAGTTGAAAGAGGTGTTAGTATATTATTGTCTCCAAATTTGTTTAAGTTGACAAAAGATCCTATTTAGTCTTATTAAGAGATGGTATTAAAAAAACTCACCTACCAATAGAACAATTAAGACAAACATAAATGAACTTTTATTTTGAAGACATAAATTAAATTTTATTGTACAAAATTGTTGGTTGTGGTTGGTGATTAGAAAGTTCAACAAAGTCAAATAATTATATATAAAGGGTTAAATTGCTTCTATGTGCAGTGGTGGGGGTTGGCCCAAGACCAGTGTCCCTTGTTTGATGTCATTGTTAAGTGGTCATTGGTGAAGGTCAGGGTGTGTAACATGTAATTAATTAAACTATAAAAGATCAGAAACTTTAAATCAGTTAAACATTTAAATACAATTGGTTAAACACTTTGAATGTGCAGTGACCGTAGGTGTAAAACCATTGTTTGTTGGTTGTTATTGTTGGTAGGTGGTGCATCATGAAGCAAGACACACTTTCAATGGCACGGTGCAAAACATGTATGCAAAACATGTATGTTATTGTAATTTTGAAGTGATGGACCCTATATTTCGTGGTTATGAATACAATTGATTAAACACTTTGAATGAATGTACATTGTTAGTGGTGGGCACAATATCACTTTTAGTTGATTGTCCTAGTTTTCATTCACTACCGTACTGTTAAGAACTAAAACAATATTATGAAAGCAAGAACTTCAACAGATTGGAAGAATGACTTGCATTACTATTGAATGAGATGCGGAAGCTACTTATAGCTTTACAGACTAAAAGAAAACAAACTACTCTTCTACGTTGTTCCTAGAAACATGGTAACAGACTTGACTAAATTAAATAGCGATAGATCCTAAAGACTAGGACTTTTATTCTAACAGAATAACAAACTAAGACTAAATCTTATCATTCCCTCCCCTAAACTAGACTGCCTAAGCAGCTAGTTTATCTTTGGCGCATC
>Ga0099825_1007045_pt1 | contig 13809 bp, 4 predicted proteins | sample SiratroredBW_FD_76838 | JGI IMG/M metagenome (GOLD analysis project Ga0099825, IMG submission 76838) | Root nodule microbial communities of legume samples collected from California, USA - Siratro red BW | ecosystem: Host-associated > Plants > Roots > Nodule | place: USA: California | collected... | reverse complement strand
TTTTTTTTTTTTTATTTTTTTTTTTTTTTTTTTTTTTTTTTTTTTTTTTTTTTTTTTTTTTTTTTTTTTTTTTTTTTTTTTTTTTTTTCATTTATATAATAAATGGTTCCTTAACTATTATTAATGAATGAGTTCGTTTGCATCTAATATTTTAAATAAGCACTTATCTCAAGGGTAAGTATTTTTTTAATTTTAATAAGCAAATTTCATCTATTTTTTAAATAAGTTATTATTTTAAAAATATTTTTTTTAAGTTCAAATAAATTGATCCAATATCTTCCATTGGTTAACAGGCATAATTGGACATATGAACTGGGCCTTGTGGATCGCCTGTTTAACAATCTCACTTTAACTTCGTATTGCACCTCCATACTTTTCATATGCACCCCATAAATATGAAAATTTCCATTTTAGTTAAGGTATTTTTTTTTCTAAATTTTACAATCTAGAAAACTTCCGAAATTTCTGTGAATAGAGATCGACATAAAAATATGAAATAATAATAATAATTAAAAAAATTAGATTATTACTTTCTTTATTAAATTTATTTTATAAGTATTTAAACGTTTGAAAATAGAGTTAATTAAACAGAAAAATATTTTCATCTCTACTCAATCAATGAGATTAAACGTGACCAAACTTCTACTCCAACAAAAAATTCAGAAGCGAGTGGTTCCATCAAATCTGTTTGTACAGTCATGTAAATGATAAAAATGTCAATTTTTTCAGTGATTCAAAAGAAAGACGTAACTGCTCTTATTTTATTGTACTGTAGGTGTACGAAGATATAGAAAACGTGTACACCATAGTGGTACTGCTTTTTCTTTTGAAAGGGACATACCAAAAGGAAAGTGTCTATTCTCCTATGATCAAAATGCAAATGGAATTGCTAATTATCTTCTAAGGTAAACCACAAATGGTTATTTAGCGAAAAAACAAATGGCTAGGATAAGAATAAGAACACGACAACTAAATCATGGTAATAAACCACAACAGTTGTAAGGAAAATGAAGTGCACAATTGTACCATCACTAACTAAGGAATTACTTTTAGATGTGTAGATCACTTTTTAAATTATAGTATATAAAAAGATCACTTAGTTGAAACCACTCTCCACCAATGAAATGTTGACAATAACTCCACCAATTTCCATAAAATCATTCCATGTTTCCAAAAGTAATTCTTTCATATTGATAAGTTCATTTGACAAAACTTGTGACGAGACAAGCTAACATGGGTTCAATCAAAAGTTTAATTTCCCACAAGAAACATAGCATAGAAGTGAGAAGAGCAAAGAAATGGTTGTATTTTCTCAATTAAAGGTGGTATGAGTAAGCTTCTTTTAACAAAGATTAGCACTAACAAATATGTAACATGGTGATAAACAAAATTTATTGGCATATGGTTGTAACATAAAGTGCACAAAGTGTGAGAAAGATGGTTGAGCAAGGGAACTTTATTGGGTTTGATAAAGTCCCAAGGTTGGAAACCAGTTTGGTATGGAAAGAAGGCCATGTTGGTGATTAAGGGGAACAATTAGATTAAATGTTAAGTAGGTTGGTGTTTAGGGCCAACACAAAGGTGCAACTATTGGGGCTCAATGCACGAGGCCCACCTCTTATTCCCACAGTGTGTCTTCTTGTGTTGTATGTGACTTTTGAAAGTAAAGAGAAGAAAGGTAGAGATGAAATCTACATGCTTAAGCCACACACAAAGTGCAATGTGACAAAAAAATGATGAAATAAACAATACTATATAGAGCATTAAAGAAAAGAGGGAGATGTCCAACTAAAGCAACATTGGGGGAACAACCGTTTCTTTTACCCTTGTTTTTAACAAACCGAATCTTAAATCTCACTATCTCTCTTTCTTTGAGGAATAATTCTGCTCCCTCTATCTATCTTTGGCTTCTACCTCCTATCCCCTTCTTGCTACTTCATATGCAATTATGGTGGTGGCAGTAGAAAAGTACTCCAAATTCATGCTATAGAAATACGCAACAGGAAGCAGCAACAAAGTTAGGCAGAAGTTTACATACACACATTCTCATCATGGTGGCATCTTCCATAGGGGTAATGGAAAAAGGACCAAAAGGGGAAAGTGAAAAATGAAAGAAGAAAGTTTTATTCCCTCTAGCTCTAGCTATAGCTAGCCACTGTTTAATCTGCATGCTAACTAGCAAAAGGGTTATTCAGAATTGCTGATATAGCTAGCAATATGGAATCAAATTGGAAGAAAAGTTAGAGAGAAATATTAGGCTTTGTTTGTGTTGTTATATAATGAAGAAGTGACTTTCCCTCAAAGACATATTTATATGTGGTTACATTACCCTTATATGGAAAAACATGAAATGAAATAAGCAAACACTTTTTCGTTAGTATGAAATTACGTGTGTAAATAATCCTTGTGGTTAGGTTTAAAGAAGAAGGGAAAAAATTGAAGTGAGTTTGCACATGGGTAGGCACATGGATGTTGAGAAATGAGTATTTGATTGCATGTTTCTTAAAGTTGGGCTGATGTCCTGGCTTTTGAGATAAGAATTGCTTAGTTGAATTAAGAAAAAGTTGTGGAAAGAATCCAACGTATCAAAACTTGGTGAAATGAGATGGAAGACTATTTCTTGCTTCCAAGCTTCAAATTTTGTGTCCCCTTTAACTTCCTCAAACTTTCTTTTCCTCTTTCCCTAATCATCGCTGCCTCATACCTTTTTCTGCTTAAACAATCACCCTTGCTAACCACTGCAACACTCTTACACCTAATATATCTATTGCATTTATTTTGGTTTAAATATCATTTTTCTAAACATCTCATTCATGTGCGTAATTCTGTCTCTTTTTAGTTAATCTCCATCTTATCATATGTGAATACTCTCAGAAAGTATAAATTGTTTAAATTTTTACCTTTTTGATCAACTTGATGAACAAAATCTTGAATTCTGGGTACATCATTTTTATCTTTCAAACCTACGTGTTTAACTGTTTGAGAATGCTTCAGTTCAGGATTCTTGAGCCGACATAACAACAATAATTGATCAATAACATTCTTCCTTTCAATATAATTATTATTCTGCATTTTCCTCAACCGTTTTCATTTGATAATGTCAAAAAGATATTTATTGCTTATTTTTTCCAATTCCAAATATTTCTTTTACATTAAAACTCTGCTTGTTAAAGAGAAAATAATAATAAAAAAGAAAAATAAATATTATTTAGTTAAAAAATTGAAAACAAGAAAAATATATGTTATTATAATATTTATTTATTTATTATTATCATTATTTTATTATCATTATCACTTTATTTCATATGTTGTGTAGGGTAGTGTTTATTAAAAAAATTAATTGATTATTAAATAATTTTTAAATATTTTGACACTTTTTTCATTTTATTTTTTGTAATTATTGTGAATTTAAATAAATAATGATTAAGTTTTTTAATAAGTATATCTAGGATACATCTTTATGAATATATGAAAGATATCAAAAATTGTTCTCCAATATAATTTATTTGTATCATGGTTACTAAACAATACCTGTTACGATAATTTTAATGTTAGTCTTCCATCACAATGAGATGGGTATTTATATTTTTGTATTTATTTTTTGCATTTTATTAATTATACATTGGATTAAAAACAAGATCAAATTATGATATAAATAGAGGTAAATTTTATTCCAAATCAATTTTATTATATTTAAATTTGTTTTCTGATATAATATTAAAATATGTTCTAATAAGAAGTGTTGTATTTATTATATCACTTGTTGTTGGATTGGTGTAAGAGAATTGTAATTATACATGAAATAAATATTAAATCAATGTATAGTATATAAATGAAAATAGATTTTTCATTATTTATATATTAATAATATTTGAATCCAAAATTAGATTATACATTATATTAAAAAAATATCTTATTTTAATAAAAATATTTATTCTTCTTTTAAAAGTTAAAACTTTAGTCTTAAATAATATAAACCTACGTTAAAATATTCAAACATAAATTATAAATATGTATAAGCTTAAATCATTTAAAACTTTAATTCAAACATAAAATAAAAAAGTATTTAAACATTATATTTATTTTATAGCAAAGTTATTATATTATTTATATAATAATATAATATGTATACATATGATATAATATAAATATATCATATGTAGTGTGAGACACGTTGGGTACTATGTATCCATTAAGTTTTGCATGTAATACTCATCCCATCCCCACATAAGTAGATACTTACCTTATGTTATAAATACTTTTGCAGGTGTTCATAAGATTCTGTATACTTTTTCATCATTAATCTCCCACCTAATTAGTTTATGGTCAACAATGAAATAATCTAGATTACCGTGAATATTTTTTAGGATAATATTAAAAATTAACTATTGTTTTAAAAGAATTAAATCACAATCAGCTTGAAAAGTTATCAAAAATTGTGAACCCAATGTATATGCCCTTTTTAATTAATCTCCACTTTATCATATATAACTAACTTGAGAAAGTATACATTTTCTTTCACTTTTTTATCAACTCAATAAACAAATCCTTGAGTTTTGGGTACACCACTTTTACCTTCCAAAACTACGTGTCAATGTTTCAGAAAGTTTTCAATTTAGGATTTTTAAGGCGACATATTAACAACAATTGATCGATAACATTCTTCCTTTCAAAACAAAAATTACTTTGCTATGTTCCTATACTATTTTAATTTTATAATGTCAAAAATATATTTTTTACTTATTTTTTCAATTCCAATATTTTCTTTTACAATTAAAGCTCTGTTTGTCAAATAGGAAAAAATAGTAAAAAAAGAAAAGAAAAAAACGAGAAATGTAATACAAATAAATATTATTTAGTAAAAAATAAAAATAATAAAAAAAATATTTGTATTATAAAAGTATTTATTTGATTTTTATTATTATTTTACTATAAAAAGTAATTTTTTTAAAAAAATTACACACCCTTTAATTGGTATTATTACTCTCTTTGCATATTTTTGAGCAGCGGTGGATCTCGATCAATTTTCGAATCCAAATAATATGATCAGATTAAACATAATTTTAAGATCTAAATTTTATGCAAATATTTTAAGACAGTAAGACTAACCTGATCTTTCGTTACGAAACAATTAATGTAACTTACAATTTATAACAAATTTTTTTCTAAACAGATATTTTCCTAAAATTAAATTCATAATATTGACTCTAATACTATTGCTAATTGTGATAATGTGTTTGATTTTTCTAATTTGTATTTATAAATAACACGAGCAAGCTATAAGGTACATGAGTACTGTACATCTATATCTACTTTCAATGAAAAGTGTATGCAAGAATATATTTACACAATTTGTTATAGTTATCTTTACATGGCAGTACATAGTATTTGTTTAACTATAGCAAAAACTTTATATTATTGGTGAGACAAAACAATATTTGATTCTTTTATCCATTGGTATATTAATGGTCAAATATTATTTATGTACAGCATTTCTATCCAAAATTTGATCATATATTGTGTTAAAAAATATATTTCTTATTTTATTAGAATAGTTTTTAAAAACTTGTAATTTCACTCTTAAATAATCCAAAACAACATTAAAAATATTCAAATATAGCATAAAAAGCATTCAAAAAAAAAATATATAATCAAGCAACGTTGTAATCATTCCTTATATTAAAAATATATAATATAGTGATTTACATTATTATTATTATTATCATTATATATATATATAACCCTTAAATAATCTAATATGTAATTTTAAGTTAAACATATCATTAAAAGTAATGAAACATAATATTAAAAGAATATCTTAAATTATACTCACTCCATATTAGAGATAAAGACGTACTTATCTATTGCGGATATTTTTATAAGTGCTCAAATTAGGGTATACTTTATCATTCCTAATACTCATTCGACCAAATTAGTATGTGATAAAAATGACATAATTTAGATTATTGTGAATATTCTTTTAGGATAATATTACAATAAATCTTAATTGTTGTATTAAAAGAAATAAATGGCAATCAAATTAAAAAAAATCAAAAATTTAAATAACACGTCCAGTGGAATAGAGTGAATAGGGTCTTAATAACTACAAATTAATTTTTATAGATATAATATCACTAAAAACATAACATGGAGGGTGAATTGGTTTAGAAAATAATCTTTAGATATTTTAAGATTTCTTTAAATTATTGTTAAGTAAGATAATTAAGTGCAACAATCAATGATTACCAACAACAATAAAGAATTTAAAACAATATAAAAAAAAAGACACAAAGAATTCAAAACAACAAGAAGAATATAAAAAGAAAAAAACATTAAACTTTATACTGGTTCCATTATTTCCTAATATAATCTGCATCTAATTAATCCAAATAACCTTAACTTATTTTTCCATTAACAAATTTGAATTTTAATTATCCAATTACAAAAAAACTTATGTAATTAGGAAAAAAAATACAAGTCACTAATTGAAACACTCTCTAATAATACTTACAAAAAAGTAATAAAAATAGTTAATTATATGCAATAAATACACAAAATACTATTGCAAAGTTAACCATACAGATTCCAAAGGAAATAGATCATATCACTTGAAATATGTCAGTTTTACAATGAAAAACCTATAAATGATTACCATTTGGATAGATCTTCATTTTTAATAAAATTTTATGGTTACTGATTGATATAATAGATTATAATTAAACATAATCAATTATAATGAAAAAGCATGTTGAATTAAGATAATAATTATTCACTATGCATAATCAATTGTCTGTAACAAACATTCTATATTTAACTCACATAATTAATTATTCACTGTATTTACAGTTGATTATCTAGAAAACTTGATAAAATTTAAATTTGGTCTACCTTAATATATCAATTATAAACTTAACATAATTATTTATTATGCTAAAAAAATAGAAAATCAATTTTTGAATACAAATTTGCTAAAAATTATATTAAATATTAATTTATATTTTAAATTTTGATCATGTAACGAAGAAAAACAAACATTAAAAAGAGGTACATACATCAACAAAATCACCATTAAATTAATATGTGTGTTTTATCATGCTTTGCTAATAAAATTAAATAAAAGTGTGATATTTATTACTGTTACTATAACTATTATATTTTTTAATAATTTCTTTAACAACTTTTATCCTTAATGAAATGGTTAACAAAACCAATATTAGTTGCTAGTAGTTTTATTAATTCGATCTACTATAACAACTGTTTGAGAATGGAATCCCATTCTTTTAATAAAAAATGGATCTCACTATTGATTGCAAAACTAAAACCGTAAAACAACCCACAGAATTACAGTAAATTGATGACAATTAAGTATGAATTGATTGATTAGGTAAAACATCCCTGTTAGTTGATTCTGTGTGTTGGGTAATGGAAAAACAGTGGATATAAATACTTTTTTTATTGCTTACATTTATATATTAAAAAAAAATATAAAAACAGTAAATGATTATTTAATTTTAGTGCCTATGCTGGTCCCCTCGTATTGAATAAAGACTATGTTAGTGGGACGAGTCATCTTAAGACGGCCACGTAGGCATAATTTGTCGGATCAATTAAGGTTTGTTGATAGACCCATAAATGGCTCCGTGGGGCTTGTTTGGTAGAACCATATTTAGATTGCCACGTCTTTAAAGAGGTCTAATAATAATTACTAATTTATTTTTCGATTAAACGTGATTATGATGGCATTGCAAAGCTTGATTAAGGGCTTGCATGGTCCATTTAGTTTTATTTTTGTTAATATGTGTCTTGAAAAGGAAAAAAGGTGAAAGGGTGGGTTATTTACCAATAGGAATAATTATAATTAAAGGCAGAAAACGAAGAAACATGTAACAGAGAGAATGAAGTGTGTCTCGTCTGCAAATTCCAAAGAGGAGACTGTGACTTTAAATCATGTTTCTTTGTCTCACCATTTCTTTATTTCTCTTTATTCCATCTTTGATCTGCATAGCCCCACCCCCACACGTTCCCTCTATTCAATAATAAACCATTCCACACCTTTAATCTATTTCCATTATTATTAATAATAAATAATGATAATACATGTTGTATTTAACTTCGTTTTTTCTTCTCTCTATGTTTAAGATTTCTTTCTCAAACACTTGACATCAAAACATTGACATTTATATAGAGATTGAAAATTGATTCTAAAGACGTTTCTTTGTTTTTCTTGATTCTTGAGTGAGAGGTTGATTTCAATGCGTTTAATACTGATACACTATTTAAAAGTTAAAACTAAAGATTATTTGAATACATTTTACTTCCTTTAATCTACCGAAGAATTCTATGAAAACAACCTTTTTCATTCTATAATTTAAAGATATTCAAATTCATTCACCATTATTGACTTGTCGAGCTAATCAATACAGAAACATTATTATAACTCCAAAAATAGCCGAATACAATGGTCATTTATTCCAGCGTTCGGCAAGAAAATACGCATGCAAAACGAGCTAAATATTCAGCTTAATTTTTTTGAATAACATTCATGATTATCTTCACCAAATTTGCACCCGTGTTATAGTTTTATACCATTTTTTAATATGTTTTTGGTTTGACCAATATTTATTTATAAAAATGAAGAAGTTTAGGAAATGAGTTCCCTTTGGTTCAATTGGAATTGCATTCCACGCAGTCAACAAAAAAAAAAGATTTTTTTTTTATTTTTAAACATTTTTCATTATTATTTTAATATGAAGATAATTTAAGGCATGAAATCTGTTCAGTAAAATTTTAACTGCAGAAGAATTTATTTCGATCGAATTGAATATGAAATGAAAGTAAGGATCGATATCCAGCATTGACCACGAAAATACACATGATAAATGAGATCGAGATTTAGCTTATAATTCTTTGAACAAAATTTTTAATTTATTATTGTAATAAAACGATAATTTATGCAGTAAAATTTTAACGGCAGAAGATTACGTTCCAAAATTTTAAACCAGTCTAAATGTGCATTTAAAAAGTACACCATACGGTGCTTTAAATAGGTCAGAAACTCCAAAAATTTCTAATTATCAAATAATTTAAACTCTTGATAAACTGGCTACGTTTTATATATAATTAATAAATTACGTAAGTATAACATATTACGAGTCAACTTCATTTTAGCATGTAGTTGGTTCAAAGGTTGGTGCGTGCTTGTTTAGAGAATCGAAATTCAGTAAAAGTAGAACATGTTTGCAATCAAAAGACAAAAGAGACAAAAGGAAAAGTGCTAAGCAAAACTTCTTTTAATCTAAACACATATTTTGTTTCATGATTCCAAATAGATTAGTCATTTTGAAATCAAGTTTAACTAGAGAAAAAAACAAACAATATTGAAAGGCAAAAACAAGTCCTAGGTCGAATCTGATGCTCAAACTCAAGAACACAGTGCAAACTAACCTTTGAACAAGAATGACAACTCTTGTACTGGTGTCCAATGTTTGAAATGCATCAGTGTTTAGCCACAATTAATGCGTCCCAGTTTACTACATATGGCTGAACATCATAGTTACTCCAAGTTGCCTATCTGGGGTTGGTGATGGTGTGGATCAAGCTGTCAATTTAATTCTTTTCTACTTGTAATGCCTTGGGGAGTTCCTATGGGGTGCTTAATCCAAGACTCAATTCAATGGCCCTTCTACATTGTCTCCATCATTCTCTTCCAACACTTACCAACTCGCATCACTTTGCTTGAACTTTAGTTAAATTTAGCTCAACCGTTTCGGCAATGCCCCTTTTCCTATTAACAAACAAGGATACATCCAAAAGGGGCACAAAAACAGTGTAATAGATACTCCAACTCTTTCTATTCAAATGTCCTTTTGTGAGAAATTACTTCACACCATAATTGTTGAGCCTAGAAAGCCCTTCAAAGTGAATTGGTTTTTCAGATTTTCACCACATCAACGGTACAAATTTAAAAACTTTTCACTCAACCCCTTTGATTATAAAAAGAAAGATAAATCATAAAGCTCCCACTAAGCAAAGAAAACAATGTTCTAGGCCAATACTCTAGAGAATCCTAACTAAACATGAAAACCCACTAAATTCTCCGATGGATTATTATAATATATGTATATACATATACACACAAACACACATTAGTATATTAGTATTGAAAAGACAAGATATATTGATCCAGAAATTACTTTTCCATTGTTAGTTATTTTATTAATGATATGGTACATGGTGTGCATGACCATAGAGGCAAAGCATTCACCTTTTTTCCAATTTAATAATAGTAAACCTGATGTCCTCCCACAATGATGTGAAGACATCTTCCATGGAAGGCAGGGTTGATTAAAATAAAATAATAACCTTCCAAAGCTAAAAGAAACAGGAAGAGGGGTGGAATATGATTAAGAGCTGAATAAAATAAACAAGTTTTGTTGGTTCCAACCAACCAAAACTTCAAAATAAGTAATTAATTAAAGACCTTGTAACTTAGGCCTTGTGGACATGTCGCCCACCCTCAGGGCAAATCAAAACCAAAGAGAGTCTGCTCAATGTCTGACTTGGCTTTGCTTTTGCTTATCACTCTCTCTCTCTTTTCTTTTTGGTTTAAAGTAGCTTCTGTTGTGTGTGTGTATATATATAAGGACCCTAAGGTGGCGGCTTTTCTTTTCAGTCTTGATCAGTTTCATTCATTGGAAGATATGGGAACATTAGAACAAATCGATGTTCCTCATCATACCCAGTCATCATCATCTTCTTCTTCTTCCATTGATAGCAACAACCACCCTTCTAGGACTACTCCTCCACCACCCTCTTCCCCTTCATCAAGTGCCTGCAGAAACAGAACTGATTTGAGCACTGACCTCAGACTTGGTCTTAGCATATCTCCTTCACCTCAATCTCAACCACCTTTCAATTCAACACCAAGGTAAATATTTCTCCACACCAATGCTAAGCCTAAATAGCTTGGATTCTTTTTTGTTCCCTGATCCTATTGTTTGTGTGATTAATTGCATTAACATGATAATCTATTATCCACCTTTCAGGGAGGAAAGTTTCAACTGGCCACCAATTAAGTCCATATTGAGGAGCACCCTAGTGGGGAAACAAAGCCATCTGAGCCAAAGACCCTCTTTATTTGTCAAAGTCTACATGGAAGGCATCCCCATCGGAAGAAAATTGAATCTGATGGCACATTATAGCTATGATGGACTTGTGAAAACTCTTGGCCACATGTTTAGGACCACCATTCTGTGTAAGCATTTCAAACCTTCATGGAATAATTTCCCTTTGCTCCTTCTTTTGGACCATCATCATACTTAGAGATCAAATTTGTTTCTTCAGGTCCAAACTCTCAACCACTCAATTCTGGGAATTTTCACGTGCTGACTTATGAGGATCAAGAAGGGGACTGGATGATGGTTGGAGATGTGCCGTGGGAGTAAGTGATGCATACTTGTCTCAAATCAAAATTGAACTCTTCAATCTTACTATTAGCTCCATTTTTCAGTGTATTTTGTTTGACCCTTTTTTGTATTTGAACAGGATGTTCTTGAACAGTGTGAAGAGGCTGAAGATCACGAGAGCTGACAGATGCTAGTTAATTTAATAATGCACACAATCTCTCACAACACAACACAAAGCTCCTCCTCAATTTTCATTGTTCATAAATTTTTGTTGTAGATCTAGTCAATTAATCATAGGTGGGTGAAAATGAAACCCGTTGAGATATTTCAGCAAAAAGAATGGATCCCGTGATTGTCATATCTAATAGCTTTATACACCAAAAAATATAGATGTATAGCTCTTCTTACCTAATAGTCAATTCAGTGCATATATAACGGTGTTTCTTGGTCTCTGTTTGATAATAGAGTCGTCTGATTTTGGGTTGGACCTATTGCTTCTCCCTTTTATCTTCTTTTTACCTATAATGCATGATGTTTCTAGGTGTATTGCACCTTCAAGAATTTGAAGGTAGCTCAATTATTTTTGGTATATTGCACCTTCCTTGCATTACATTTAGCTTGAAGTTGAAATAGCTTGAAATGTGTCAAAGCTATAAAAAGCAGGTATGATTTTGCTAATTTCCCTAGATGGAGCTTTTTTGTGGTGTCTCTGCTTTGATGTGTTTGGCTTTGTTGGGTACAACGTAATGATGCTTATGGTGTCCACACCCCTCGTGTCAAGAACAGTGGTTTTGCTTTCATTGTCATGATTTGAGGAAGATTCTAAACATGAATTAAACAATCCTCGTTCAGACACCTGTCTGCCGGAGAAGTGTACTCATTTTGATTCTTCATCAAACATTCACCTACTGACAATGATATTTCATCTCCACAATCATTGATTTGAACTCCTTCACAAGCCCCAAACACATCCTCTTTAACAAACCAAATTACAGGCATCAACTTTGAACATCATAACCCAACCACACTTTCATCTTCATAGACATTATCAATGTAAGTCCTTTTGCAATGTTAATCAATTCAAGTTATACAATATTCATTACACCACTTAATTATAAGCATAAGAAAATAAAATTTGTATAAATTAAAATTAGTTTATATATATATAGGAAATTAAATTAACAAAGAAAGTCTTTATGTATTATCTTATAGAGCTTGTTGTAGTTTTTTAGGTATTTTAAAGATTCTCATTATTTTTTTTAACATTAAATTTTTCAGGAATTTACTTCACAATTTATTTCAATTTACTTTATTACTAGCTCTATTCCTTTGTAATAGTCTTTTATAATATCTTCACTCAAATAAAACAAAACAAAAATCACATCTACTTTTCTTTATTTTCTTCTTTTAATACAATTTAAGTGAGTTAGCTGGTATGCCCTTTCAGTTTTCTTATTTTAATCTACATTTATGTCATTATATTTTTTCTCCCCATTATCACATCTACTTTTTCTCTCTTCATATTCATTAAATTAAAGATATAATTGAAAAAAATGTTATCTTGAAATTCAAAAAATAAAAAATAAAAAACATTTAAAAAAACAGCAATAAAAATAACAGAGAATATTATTTAAGAATTTTTTTAAATCGATTTTAATAAAAATTATTGTCATTGTAAAAATGGGTAGAAACACACGTGCTCTGTATCTGTAGTTTTTAAATTTAAATAATACTGTTTAAAAAAACATGTCAGAATTATTTTAAGTAGAAAAATAGATAATTATATTTGAGAAGAATAGTTATGTAGTTATCGTATTTTTATTAAGAATATTTTTTATTTATTAAAAATAAAATTGTTTATTACAATAGAGGTGGTTAAAACTATATTTTTTTTTTATCAAAAGATAAACTAGTTAAATAAAAAAGACACTAAAGATGATTAAGAAAAGTGTATTCTATAATTATGTAGATTAATTACTTACTTTTTTTTATATAATCATGCTTATTAAGTTTGAATTTTCTTTTCATAAAAAAGATACTTTAATTATTAGATTGATTGTAGTAAAACTTAATCCGGTCATTCATCCAGTTGAAACACTAATTAATGATCATGGATTGACTCTGTATATTAAAAAAGTAAAAATATAATATATATGTTTAATATAATTTGATAATTTAAAAAAGTTATCATTATAAAATACTAATATATAAGATAACAAGTACAGTTTAATATATTAAGTAACTGTGTGTGAATGGAATAAGCAAATCATTAGTGTTGTCAACAGAAAAGCAAAAGGAATTATATATATATATATATATATATATATATATATATATATATATATATATATATATATATATTATAAAAATATAAATTATTTTATTTATATTATTCTTTAAAACA
>Ga0099825_1007043_pt1 | contig 13811 bp, 8 predicted proteins | sample SiratroredBW_FD_76838 | JGI IMG/M metagenome (GOLD analysis project Ga0099825, IMG submission 76838) | Root nodule microbial communities of legume samples collected from California, USA - Siratro red BW | ecosystem: Host-associated > Plants > Roots > Nodule | place: USA: California | collected... | reverse complement strand
TATAAATAAATATTTTTATATATAAAAATAAATAAAAAAAAAAATATATATATATATATATATATATATATATATATATATATATATATATATATATGCTTTTTTTAGGTAATTTTTTTTTTCTTTCATGAAATTTTCTCAGTAAAAACTAGTTATCGTGGTATTGCTACCGTAGTTAGTTTTACGAGTGTTTTTTTGTTAGAATTTGAACATAAATTTTTATTATACACAAATTGTTTTCAGAATATGTGAGCATGATTGAACATTACACATTAAATAACATATGGTTACTTATGAAACATTATTAATATTTTTTTTTCTAAATTCCTCTATTATTGTTGTATGAGAATGATATATTTGGTTGTGAATGATTATCGTGGTGTTGTGTTGACCACATACATTCAGCATAATCAATTTGTAAAGAAAATGACAACTAAGGTTCTTTCCAGATTCCAAAAGTGCATGAAAGCATATCCTTCACTTCAAGCTTTTTGACCTTAAACCACGCTAAACTCCATCCCTCATAAATGCTTAAAAATACTTTTATATAATAACTCTCAACACAAAACCAACAAAACAACGTATGAAACCAAACCATCTCCAACAATCTATTCTACACTTTACTACTTACGTGAGATAATAAACCTTCAAATTGCCGACTTGGGATTTGATTTTTCATATGATGCTATTAATAGCATGATTCTGTTAAGGATTGAGCTCTTTTTAATTATTACAATTGTACTTAAATTAACCATAACATACATTTTTGTAGTGGTGAGAGTCACAATCTCTCTTGAATTGACAGCCCAAATACTTGTCAAACACATTTTGACACTTCAATCACTAATTAAACTACAAAAAGTAAAACCAAACTTGTTATTAATCTAATAGTAATCACCTTTTATTAATTACATATCTCAAACATTCATCAAGAAGGATACATATACTAATATATTATTTTAATTATAGTTGTAATGAATAGTTAATTAAGGTTATATTTTTTGTTTCATGAGTTTATGTTAATGTGACAAGCTTCCAAACTTGTCATATTCCTCGCAGAATCTTTCATGCATCTGAATTGGCATCAAGGTTGTGGTAGGAAAGAGTAGCATCATTGTTTTATTGATTCTCTTAAGTGAATTATTTTATAAATTTTTCGGATAAGTATATATAATTTTTGTTAAAAAAATATTCATAATTTAATAGAACCGTTATCTATAAGAACGAAGTGCACTTTATGTGTTTCAAATTTGTTACAATGTTTGTGGAAACATGTGAGGTCACTAATCACACTACTTCGCATGTAATAAACAACAGACAGAAAGAAAAATAATAGGAGTTGTTTCTTTGCATAAGTTTATAGTAATAGGTGATTAACTTTCTTAATCAGATACTAACCAATTATTTCAGCTGGTATCAAGTGAGTTTTGTATCAAATTGGGGAGATTGAAAAATAAGAAAACCGTGTTAATTTGATATACTGTCTTGAAGATACTTGTACGCAGACAAATATAATGGTGGTTAAAGATCGAACAAAATAATGTTATCTCTATTGTTCATTATCATATAGGAGGAGTTTTATTTTTCTCAAACACAACAATAGTTTAAGGCAAACCTGAGTTAAATTTGGGATAAAAGTGAAAGTTTTAAATATATAAAATTTTGCCCTTTTTTTAACTGATAATACTAAGATAATTAACTTCCACAACTGAATAAATAAAATCATAATAGGCCATCTTCACAAATGGACGTAACACCAGACGTTAATATATAAAGACAAAACCATTTTTTTAAAGAAAATTAAGAATAGACAAATCTCTTGTAAAGTCTAGTAATGAACAACTTTTATATATTGTTACTTTTTAAATCAAGAAGAATAGACATATTCTTGATATGTCATATCATCTTCTATATCTTATGAATATGCTAATGCAATTATCAATTATAAATATATAAACGTCATTTTTAGTATTGCAAGTTATAGAAAGAAAAAAAAAATTAGGCATCTTTACTCACCATAAGTGAAAATATTTTCATTTGGAGACAAAATTCATCATATTATATATGATAAGTGCAAATATTATTCTAATTTATTGCTAAACCAAAGTGTTAGATATACTTGTTAATTATGACTTTGACATTAATTATATTTATACATTTTTACTTAAATATATGTCAAGAAAAATATTTTAAAGACATCGCACTTGAACAGATAATTGACACAACACCAACTTTTTTCGTCAATTTTATTATTAAATCGAAAATCTAAAATACATGTTTAGCTTCGTGTTCATGTTTCCAACATGAAAACGAAAATTATTCAGAGTAATTCCAACTTAAATATAAATCACATATTTATGTTTGTCCGGGGTGAGACCAAATATGCACTAAGACAATATCCGATGTATCCATCAAATCTTTTTAATGTTGAATTCATTAGTTCTGCAAAACTTGTTTGTATTATTGCAAAATATTTTTCCTTTTTCACGAAAATAGTTTATACAAAATAAAAGTAGTTTAATTACATATTTTATCATTAAAGCGCCATGAAGAGTTAAAAAAATGAAATGTAGTCAAAGCGATATCATTTCACAAAGATCAATTAAAGTATATTTTGCTTTGCTTTTCTTCCGTTTTATTGTATATCATTGCGTATGTAATAGATGAATGAAAAAATAAATGATAAAATTCAAGAAAAACTATAATTAAATGATTAAAATTGTAATATAAAATGTGAGTGAAGACATAATTTGAGTGTGTGACGGAAAATTTGAGACTCTGAATGTGGACAGAGTAATGCTTAGGAAAAGAATTTGAAAGACATTTAAGCCATGAAATAGAAGCAAATTGGACCACACAAAGTAATACTGGGGAAAAAAATTAAAAAAAAAATCATAAAAAAATGAAATTGTAACTTCTGCTGCTTATTATTATTATTATAAAATATAATGCAGTAAAAGAAAAGAAAATAAAATTCTGGCTGAAAAATAGTGGGAGAGAGAGATGAGGGTGTTGCAGAAAAGACAAAGAAGTTGATCCCAAGTTGATCACATTCAGGATTACAAGGCCACTGTCCATACATTTTGACATGTGTAAGCTATGTGGGATTCATGACAATCACAATTTCTTTTCTATATATCTTTGGTCAGCTTCTAAAATTAGTTACAACCTCACAAAACCAACAACCTCAAACTCAGTTTTCTAACCAAACTGCATTCACAAAGGTTTTTCATTTTCTTCCTTCACTGCTTCTGAAGCTGCACCTCAAGCAGTGGAAGCAAGTTTCCCTGCTCTTGAGATGTCTGGTGTTCTTGTTTGGGTGAGTTGTGGACCCAAAGAGAACATCAACTCCTTGGTCAGCTTTGCAGGCAGGAGTGGTGACAGAAGCCAAAGGAGGCTCTCAGGACTCAGCTTTGCTTCTGGGGTTTCTGCTTTTTCTGGTGCAGTGGCAACTGAGACCTCAAGATCCTCAGAGGAGAGGGTCTATGAAGTGGTGCTGAAGCAGGCTGCTCTTGTGAAAGAGAACAAAAGGGGTACAAACATTGGTCTAGATTTTGACAAAGAGGTTGGAGCTGATTTCGCCAATGGGGATCTGTTGAATGTGGCTTATGATCGGTGTGGTGAAGTCTGTGCTGAGTATGCCAAGACATTTTACTTAGGTGCTTTTTTCTCTCATCCATTCTCTCTTCTTCAAATGAATTTTTGTTCTAGTTTTGTACGAAATTGTTACATGGTTTAGAATCATTGGTTCTTCATTATCCTATACTTAATGTATCCTAACTAATATTTGTTACTGGTATGTTTTATTGTTTAATTGACTTGTCTTCAAAACTGTGAATTTTTTAGGCACACAATTGATGACTCCAGAGCGACGAAAGGCCATTTGGGCAATTTATGGTATCTTTCATAAGATTACATTACTTACTGCTACTTTCAGTTTCTTCAGTTAGATTTGCTTTGGTTTGACAATTCATTGTGCACTGCAGTGTGGTGCAGAAGAACTGATGAGCTAGTGGATGGACCAAACTCTTCACACATCACCCCTGGGGCCTTGGACAGGTGGGAGCAACGATTAACTGATGTTTTTGAAGGTCGACCCTATGATATGTATGATGCTGCCCTCTCACATACTGTCTCAAAGTACCCAGTTGATATTCAGGTACTTTACATGCCAAATCAAAGTTTGAGCTTTACATCATTTTAGGACTATACTTACATAAAGTTTTTTAGCTACTTTTTGTGTTATGCTGAGTCAAAGTTAGAGTTTTATTTTGGTAGTTTTATGTTGACCTTTAATGCAGACATTTATTACTTAGAGAGTACCCTGATGAAATTTCAATTCTGCATGTAATCCTACTAAAACTCGAATGCAATTACATCTTAGTTTTATCCTTCGACATGTTCGGATTAGATACTAGAACTAAATTGGTCATCTTATATGAAATAGAGGAGTGACTGATTCTGACAAAACAAAATTGTGAAACTTATGTGCTAGTACTGATCCTAATGAAATTGAATTTGTCTCTCTGAAACAGCCCTTCAAGGACATGATCGAAGGAATGAGGATGGACCTTAGGAAGTCAAGATACGATAACTTTGATGAGCTGTACCTCTACTGCTACTATGTTGCTGGGACAGTAGGCCTCATGAGTGTGCCAGTAATGGGGATAGCACCAGACTCAAAGGCTTCAACAGAGTGCATTTATAATGCTGCATTGGCTCTAGGCATTGCAAATCAACTCACCAACATACTCAGAGATGTGGGAGAAGAGTAAGTTTTTTTTTGGACACTTCAATGCCATGCAATTAAACAAAAAACAAAAAAGAAATCACCTTTAACATCTTGTCACAAAAGGGTATCTCACCATAATCACCAAGAAATGAAAAAAAAAAAAAAAATAGCAACACAACTAAAAAACAAAGTAAAACTAGGCCTATATATGCACCAATAGTGTAGAAATTTTCTGCATGATCTTGTCACAAATCTCATTGACAATGTCAAAACTTGTACACTATTTATGTTAAACTCTAGTTTTAATTGTCCTTACCATTCAAACCATGTTGTCTAATTTGGTATTGTTGTTGATGATTGCAGTGCTAGAAGAGGAAGAGTATATCTGCCACAGGATGAATTGGCACAAGCAGGGCTATCAGATGATGACATATTCCGAGGTAAAGTGACAGAGAAATGGAGGAAATTCATGAAGGGACAGATAAAGAGGGCAAGGATGTTTTTTGATGAGGCAGAGAGGGGAGTTGCAGAACTAAACTCAGCTAGCAGGTGGCCAGTGTGGGCATCACTGTTGTTGTACAGGCAAATATTAGATGCTATTGAAGCCAATGACTATAATAACTTCACAAAAAGGGCATATGTAGGAAAAGCCAAGAAGCTCTTGTCACTGCCTCTTGCCTATGGTCTTTCATTTCTAGGCCCTCAGAACTTGACCAAAATGGTTAAGAGATGATAAATGACTGTACAATTTCTAGTTAGAATTCTATACATCTCAATTTACCTACATGTCTTCAAGAACAGTGCCAATCCATTCATTTAATCCATTCCTAATACATCATAAAAAGAGTTCTCATATATTTGTTTTCCTAAAAGTTTCTAGTTTCTTTGTGTATTTTATTTCAATAGAAAATTAAAGAAAAAGTTAGTGATGACAACTCTTTTCAGTCCTTTTAACACTTTTGCATAATGAAGGACTTCTTATAGTCTCTCTCCTCCTTCCATCTCCACACACACAAATCACTTACTTTTAATATAATTTATCTTTATATAATATGATCAAAATTATATATACCATAAATTTGAGAAAATACATTGACGAAGAACTAAAATATAGTTTTTGAATAGAAATTACAACTACTTTTCTAAGGAGATAATCTTACATTATTATATGCAATAAAACCTCTGACAGAAGATGATTTTTAAAAAAATTTAGTCGACATCCTTTTTTTTTTCCCCTCTGAAAAGGGTACTTTAGAATGTAAATTTTGCATTGCATAAAAAGAGATACCCTTTCAGCATATAGGACGCACTTTCTTGGGGTTTCTACCAATTAGGCTGTGTTGGGCTTTCAGCCAATAACGTCACAGCAACTTTTGCTTCCTGCACCTCCATGATGCTATCCGCACTGTCCACAACTTTTAAATGCTACTCTTGCTTTTTCATTTGAAAGTGGATTCCTCCTTTGAGAATTTTATTACTTTTTGGATGTTTTTCGTCGTGGTTCGAACTATAATATGGTTTTTCTTTCTATTTGAATCTCGATGAAGTAAAGCTGCAACTAACAAGACTCTTAAATGAAGGAGGAACCCATTTTCAAATAAAAGAACAGGGTAACACAGGTATTTTAAAATTATGAGAAGTACAGATAGCAATTATGGACGTGCAGAAAGTAAAAGCCCTTCATAATTCTTCTCATTAGCCTAGTAGCAATATGAATAATAAACACACTTTTTAAAATAAATAAATAAATATATTGAGCTTTTTATTTTGGGAAATTATTATTTTTATAAATAAATAAAATATATAAATGCAATCATTTTTATATTATAGATCATTCTTTCTGAAAAGAAGTGTAACTCAATCTTTTTAAAGGGAAACTGAGACCATAATGTAATAAAAATGGAGAAAGTATTTGGTCTTTTGAAAGTTAGATCCTCTGACCCAGATGATTAAAATAAGGGGAAAAATTAAAAAAATCTTGAGACATCCACTAAGAGTTATGCTGGAGTCCATTAATATATAATTAGTTTAGGGACAATGTCTCTAACCACAATCATATCACAATTTCTCCTCACGTGTTCTTGACAACAAGATGAAAAAAAAAAAAAATCTAATTTGACATCTAACATTATATTTCTCATTCACCGTTTATCGGTGCAAACATAATTATTTTCTAAGAAAAATCCATTACCTTGTTTTTATATGCTTTTAGTAAATAAAGTTGCAAGAGTTTTCTCTCCATACCTAAATTTAAGATAAGTATGTTTAATTCATATTTATTAAAATTATTAATTTAAATTACTAGCATTAAATTTATTTGCAATTGTAGTTTTTTTTTTTCAAAATTATCTCTAAATATTTAATATGTGGCGAGACTAATAGCAGTAAAATTTTAGTTTATAAAATTAAACCCTTCAAATCTTCAATTTTCATGAGAAAGAGAAAATTCATAATATTTACAATTTCTGAATTAAAATAATTAAACATGTTTCCGTAAAAAATAAATAAATAAATTCTTATGAAGAGAAATAAAAAGTTTCAGGATAACAATCTTACAATTAAAAAAGATAATCAATAAAAAATGACATTAAACAGTTTTCTATACAAGTGTGAAAATAATTATTGTACAAGTAAAATTTTCAATTTTGACAATCTCTAACTGGATATCAATGTAAAATTTTACAAGTACTTTTGGTTCTTGGAAAAGGTCAAATATACTACAAGCCAATAGTTCTTCCTTTTTTCTTCATCTGGTCCAACAAATATAAGAAATATAATGAAGCTAGTAAAAATGTGCATGTTCATCAGCAAAAACCCTCTAATTCAACAGAACATCTTATTTACTAAATATTGCAGAGCTTCTTCTTATACTTGGAAGTTGCAACACTACTCTAGCAGAAGATGGAGTTCATTTTTTCCTCACTCTGTGGTTAAGACTTTCCCTCCGAGTAGAAGATGATGAGGAGGACACTGAAGATGAAAAAGCTGTATGGTTATTTTCAGCCATATCTTTGTGAAATGCTTTTTGCAGATCATCTTTAAGTTCCATGAACCGTGCTTTCTTCATTCTCTGCTCTTCTTCACTTCCCTTCTCTAGGAAGAGCACATCTGGCATATCATCTTCCAGAAAATTATCAAGCACTTCAGAACAATGAGGAAAGAAGCGCCTCCCATTCTCAACTGTACAAAATTGTTTATTTTTGTTAGTATTACGTACTTGTGATAATTTAAAAATTTTGGCAAATTTCAACCAAGGCCATGCAAGCTTGATTTGGTGTTAATAGAACAAGTGTTGTTCTCCATATTCCACAATCATTATAGGAAGCCATTTCAAAATTGTCTTAGGACATACCTGTTTTCATAAGGGCATGCAATCTTAACTGAAGTTTTCTGGTTCGAGCAGAGGGAGATTCGTTAAGATCTACTTTTAGATTCTCATTTGTGCCCTTCAAAGCTGACAGTGATGACGAATCTGCCTCAGCATTCTCAATGGCTACTTTAGCCTCAGCAGGAAACAAGAACCGAGCAAATCTAACTGCAACATATGGAGCATGTTAATTTCATGTTCACATGCTTCCAAATTGAAAAACATCATGCAACTATTGTTTCCCTGTGATTCTTATGCATGCATAGACCTAAATTGTGACAACTTACTGGCATAGCCATGTATTAGTAATCAACTAGTTACTGTGATTAATGTAATTAGAAGGATTTTATTTGATTGTGCACAGATCTTTATTCAAGGTCTTCATTTCCTTGTTTCTCTGTAACACCCTACTTGAGATACTCACATTAGAATCTATAGCTCCCTAATTCTATACCAATATATATGTTTTTTTCTGAACAGGAAAAAATAAATTCTGCTTTTTTTTTTTTTACCCTTTCAGACTTCTAAGTCAGACCTAATATTATATTAGAAAATCGAGGAGAAAAATACCGGAAAGATCAATCATAATAAAAGAGCCCAACCCATATCAGAAAATGACACCACTTTCAACTCAAAACCTTAAAGCATTGGATATGTGGATCCTCTTTCTTATATATTGTTTAATTTACTCATTTTTTTACTCAAGATAAGACTTATACTCACACTTAGATACTAATGTATTGATGTAAACAAAGTGACCTAGACAAGGGACAAGTGAAAGCCATACCTCTATCTTCAAGGTAATCCAGTCTCATGTGCAAATCATCAGCTGTTAACTGTGATGAAACAGACATGCTCACAGTCATAGAACTTCTTCTCATCTCCCTCTCCAAGACATCAACACAGAGCCTGTCCTTGTTAGATTTCTTACACTGCTCAGTTTTCTCATGATAATCCTTGCGTCTTGTCAGCCTCTGACAAATTGAAAGAGCCGTTTGACCATCCGGAGTGGTATCTGTTGCACATGCCCCTTTATTCAGCAGTGCTACCAAAATGGATGGATCCTTTCGCCTTGCAGCCACATGAAGAACCGTGTATCCTCGGGAATTTCTACGAAGAATATCAGCCACACCTAGACCAAGAACTTCTTGAATAACCTTAGAATCACTATAGGCACAGGCATAGTGCAGGGCATATGCATCATCTAGGGTGACCCTAGACTCGTTTAGAAGAAGCTTCAGTAGCTCAACATCATCAGAGTCCAAGGATTTATGGATTCTCCTGATACTCTTTTCACTCAAAGGCTCCACTTCCATTTCATCAGCTGCAGATTCTGGCCGCATTGAGAGACGGCACGATTTGATCTCAGTCACAACTTCATGAGGGAGCTCTTTGTCCAAAGATATGTTGTCAAAGTCAGACTTTGCTACTCTGTGAATGCACCGAGAGAGAAGCTGGTCTAGTTGGCAGTTGAAAGCAGCCATAAGAATAGGAACCACATCTTCCACAAGAGCCTTCTCAACAAAGTTTAGCAGATGCCGCTGCATCAATGAAGAGACATTTGCATTATATTTGTTAAGCAAAAGCCGAAGCTATCTTTTTCTTGGTAGTAGAAGAGAAATATACAACTAACAAAAAGTGTAATATAGGATCATAAATATCCTCCTTAAGAACTATAAATGAGGAAATACACAACCTAAAACACAAAATACCTGAAAAAGTAAAACCAGCTCTTTCATCTGAAAAGCGGCAGAAGCATACATCAGCTCCAAGGCATAATTGATAGCAGGGCGACATGCATCATGGATACATGTTTCATCAACACATGTTGTCACTTCTGTTGGTGAAGCTTTTAGCCTTCCAGTGTACAAATAGTACAAGAAAACTTGGAAAGCTTCATATCCAACTGAGCCATAAGGCACCAATTCTGACATGAGATACCTTGGTTTTCCTTCCTTCCCTGATCCATCCGTTCCTTTCTTAAAAAGCTCATGAAAAAAAGGACTTCGCGAGGCCAATATACAGCGATGAACACCCACAGATATGTCTTCAACGATGATCTCAGCATCACTATAATCATACTCAGCATCAACCAGTAACTTCTCAAGGCTTCCACTGAGCTTACTCAGAGTCAAAATTTCAATATTTGCCCCATGCTCATTGCTGGCAGAGGAAGACACGTTGTGATTACTAGAACCATGTGAGAGGTGAGACGATACAAAACTCAAGGATGATGATGAATCATTTGAGTTGTCCATGACCCCAAATACCATAGTTTCCAATTGAGTCAAACAACTGGTTGACTTAATTCAGAACCAAAAGAAGAAATCAAACCCCTTCAAGTACCCATCTCAATTGAAAAGCTAGCCAACATATTATATAGATAAAAAGACCAAACTCAAATAAGCAAAATTCCACAAAGGCACTGTTTCCCCAACCACAGCACCAAAGTCACTTGCAAGTCAAGCAACAAAACTCAGATTCCCCGAAAGCGTAAATTGAGATGAATTTTCCATCCGGGGATGACCCATCAAATAAATTGAGGCGTGAGGACGGAAAAGTTTGAACTTTCAGCAGTTAACTTGTACGGAAAAGATATGAAGAGGCAAAGAAGAATAAATACTACAGAGGGTGACCCTTAGAGTTAAGAGTGAATATGAACTCAACAGCAGCTTGAGAGAATGAATCAGAATCAATACCTTGAGCAAGAGACTCTTGGAAGAGGCTTCAAAACGCTGCAAAGAAAAAGAAGAAAACCAAAACTAAAAAGAACATGTCTAGTTTGACATGAAGAATTCTGAAGGGTATGAAAGCCTTGAAGCTAAGAAGGGGAGACTTGGAAGGGAAAGAAAAAGTGAACCAATGAAACAAAGGTTGACCAGAAAATGGAAAGAGAAGATAGGGAAAACAACAGAGAGATGCTCGGTAAACGAGAATCCCTGTTTTCCTCTAAAAGGATAGAAAACTGGGAACTACCAAGTTGTTAGATTGTTCTGTCTTTCTGTTTTTCTTTTTCTTTTTTCTTTTTCTTTCTCAATTTTCTCTTCTCTTCTTAACCCTATAAATAAATACTACTAAGTATTGTAACAGTGTTTTATCAGGATAATTTTGAATGCATATGCAAAACATGTGATTGGAGCAGTGAATGACTTTGTTCCTTCTGAAAACGACAAAATTTAGATTTCATAACTATTTTAGTTCATATTTTCTGTAAGTTTTGAAGTTTTGTTTTAATAATTTATAGTGATATTAGAAAAATTTTATTAGATATATTACAGCTCTAAGTCTAACAAGAAAGTATTTCTTTCTAATATTTAGACTATAATGTTCTGATCCAATATTTTATTCTGTTGTCTCTGTCACCTCTCATAGGATATTAAATAAGATTATAATTGAAAAAAATACTAATAGACTTAAAATTTTAAAATTGTTTTTGGATAAAAAGAAAATATTAAAATACCAATAATTATGGGAAAGAATCATCTTAAAAGTGTATATATAAGGATTAGGAAGAACATTAACAGTATTTATCTTTATTTTTTGTCTCTTTGTGTGAATGATGATGCTCTTTCTCTCTATTCACTTTTGGAAGGTGAAATTATAGAGATAAAACTGGGAAAGAAAGATAAAAGTATAATATTTTAATATTGTATTGACAACGAAATTGTTCAAAGAAAAGGGTTTTTTTTTTAACCAATATGTTTTAATTCTACCGAAAAATTATCGAACATGCTACAATTTTATTGGGAAAAAATCATATAATTTCAGATTATATTATTACATTATTATTTATATTAATATTAATATATTTGGTTTTATTTTAAAAAAAGTGATTAAAATGTTATTATTAATTGTTTATGTAAAATTATTATTTATAAAATACAAAATTTATTATTGTGTAATTACTAAAGAAAATAAGAATAATAGATAATTTTATAAAAATTATAATAAAAAGAATATATGTTAAAAATATAGAAATTATTATAAAGAAATAATATTAAAATTAAAATTATAAAAATATAGAAATTTAGTTTTATGAATTATATATATTAATATTTGTTTGATTATTTTGTGGATCAGTGAAACAAAATAAAGTTATAAATGAATAGTGTATAATAGTAGATAAGAAAAATTAATAATGAAGATTAGAAGTAAATTTTATTATCAGTTTTGTCTATACGGATAATTGTTCATATTATTATCTTTATTTTAAAAATAAAAATATTTTTTTGGTTGTTAGGAACTAACTCATCTATTTTCATTACGGTGAGTGAGTAATTGATTTTCTTTATTCATACCATACATGAAATTGAACTTAAGTCTCGTATAAATAGGTTAATGATCTTCTCATAATTTTTTATATTTTTTAAAATATTTTTCTCTTATAATTTTTGAAAACATATTTTCTCAATTGTATATATTAATTTTTAATTTCGTAAATAATATCTTTATATACAAAAATTAGTAATAGATATTAATTACTTTTTAAATAAAAGAGTATGTTATAAAAAAATATATCAAAATTAGGTACTCAGAAGTCTTGTAATGGATAACCAATTTCTTTAAATATAAACAATTGAAACCGTGTGTAATAATTAAAGTTATATTTGACTCAGATACTTTTTCTTTTTAGTTTGAAGTCTAGAATGTGACACAACTTCCTTTAATAAATCTAGAGTTCACAATGAAAATTTTCTCATGTTTCATATGATTCTTTTTTTTTTTTTTAAATTACCAATCTCCGTAAATAAAATCACAGGATATTGACTAAAAATATAAAGAAAATGCAAGTAAAATTTGAGTGTTTAAGATTTTTTTATTATGAGTCGGAAACAGTGGTCCAACGTAAGTCTTAAATAACAATTTCCAAAGGAATGTTTATCTCTGATGCTCCAATGCAGAAGGATCACATCTATTTCGGTGCAGATAGAACCTTTCCTTTGAATTTTGGTGTATCAGATTCTACATTTTTCACAGCATTTAATATTTTTTGATCGTACAAAATCTAAACACGTGTCAGACATATATGCTTTCACTAGACCCAACCTTAGTCTTCAATTTTAGATAGTTGAAAGATTAACTATGATGTCACTTTTTTAACAACCATAAATCACATCATTTCAAATTAATACAACATTTCTTCTAATAACTAATACTTTAATGTGGTTGCTCTAAGCAATTTCAATTTTTTATTATGTTTATTGAATAATACTTCACACATACTAACATTTTCTAAGCATAATCTTCATACAATCTTAACACTTGTTATGACGTGATTATTTTCACTGTTCACTAAATTATAAAATGTTAACCTAACACATCTAATTTCAGTTTTTATAAACTTAATTTATTTAGTTTTTTCTCACCGTGTTCTTTTTTATGGAATACATTTTTTAATATTAGATTTGCAAATTAAATTAAATTTTTTATTAAATAAAAATTAACAAGAAAATAATATAGAAAACATCCATAAACGTATTATCTTAAAATTTTATGTTAAATTGTTTTATATAAATTTAGTTATTACTTATAATCTGAAACCAACGGCTACATAATATTTCACTTAAAAATAAGAAAATATCATATCACATTTGTTATTAAATGGCAGGATATATATATATATATATATATATATATATATATATATATATATATATATATATATATATATTTTATAATAGAGTTCTTATTTAATATTTTTTTTTTTTTATT
>Ga0099825_1007042_pt1 | contig 13811 bp, 3 predicted proteins | sample SiratroredBW_FD_76838 | JGI IMG/M metagenome (GOLD analysis project Ga0099825, IMG submission 76838) | Root nodule microbial communities of legume samples collected from California, USA - Siratro red BW | ecosystem: Host-associated > Plants > Roots > Nodule | place: USA: California | collected... | reverse complement strand
TAGTATATTATAAATATAAATATTTTTTTTTAGAAAAAAAATATATATATATATATATATATATATATATATATATATATATATATATATATATATATATATATATTTTGTTATTGTTGTTTTTTTGACAGTATGTTATGTAATAATACATGTTTCTCTGATATGTTTTCTTCTTGTTTATGTGCTTTTTGTATTTTAATTACTTTTCGTTTTTTAATTAAATTTTATATAAAAATTATTTTGGAACTAAATCAAAATTTCAACAATATTTGTCTGTCTCTTCCTCCGACAATTTCTAATTTGTACTTGGCTTTTTATCCTACTTACCTCTTTCATGATTACTAAAATAATTGTTCAAAATGTTACGCTTCTCTCTTTTATGAGTAGGTTTTAATTGGCACTTGAATTTGATATTGTAATGAAAAGGTTAATGTTACGGCCGAGAAAATAAATGCTGTTATGGTAAAAAGGAAATTAGTTGCTAAGCACAATCGTGAGTCGTACCGTCCTATATTTTGTGGGACATCTGGCAAATTTTTAGCGCCTTGTTGTTGATTTTAATCCATGGTTTTGGATTAAGAAAAGTTCTTATATTGTGTGATTTAATGTGCATCACGTTATGGGCCATTATTGCCTCTTACTTTAGTAGCATGTTAAATAGGGTGCAAAGCAAATTTCTTTCCCTCACTGATATAGCAACTGTGTTCACATGCCACTTGGCACTTGCTGTATGCTGCCACCTGTGTGTAGTATGTTTACTTTAGATTTGGATGCCATCATAGCAATACCATAGTTGCAATCACATTGGCACTCATCACAAAGAAGTTGAATATGACCATGCAGAAATTTTCATCAATCCCTGCTTTCCCTTTTTATATATGTTCAGGAGACTTTCTCTTTCTCTCTTTCATATGTACCTAAACTTCTTTTTCATTATATATCACCCACTACCTTCCCAGAACAATTATCTACCTTCACTGTCACCTTGAGCTCCAAAAAGTTTTTCACCATATTTGCATATTCACATTTCACATATCCCTTTCACTTTGCTGCTGACCCTTCTAGCTAACCATGATTCTTGGATGATTTTCATAAGGCACTTTGTTTTGCATGGCTGGTGATACAACATCTTCCTTCTCCACTTACATGGTCCTCTTCATCTCTTTGCTCCTTCTTTCTCACTTCACTATGGCCATGCTAGAACACAACTTCTCTCCTTCAACATCACACAAAGAGGGTGCCAAGAAGAGCAACACCAAGGGAGGAGAAAATGGCAAAGGCAGCATTCATGTTCCAAAGAGAGACCACTCTCAATCTCCAAACAGGATCTTCAATGCCAGCGCACATGAAGTCCCCAGTGGTCCAAATCCCATTTCAAACAGGTAAATTCAGTAGTAGAAGAAAGAAGATCCACAAGAATGAACATGGAAAGAAAAGTATTGTTACCCACCATGGTTTATGGCTTTCACATTTTTTTAAACTTTTTCTTTTCCCCCTTTTTTGGGTTTTGTTTTTGTCCATTTGCAAAGGATTATTTTGGATTTCTAAGGCTTCAAGGTGGTTTGATATAGTGAAGTCTTTGTGCACATTGTTGTTATGAAATTGGAAGCATGATCATGTACCAATGATTGAAACATGAGAGGATATGTGTATATGAGATTCTATACTTGTTGCTATCATCACGTTATGTTATTGGATAGAAAGCAATGAGGGAACGGGCATGAATTATTTGATGGTTCAAATTTGTAATGGTTTCGGGTCCTTTTGTTTAGGATGAGAGGGATGCTCAATATACACTATAGTGTAAGGAGAAATGTAGGAAAAGAGCATGAAATGATCCTCAACCACCATTGTTTTGCGTGAAAAAGTTTACATGGAATTGGCATCCAAAGCAGCATTTGAAGGGTCAATATCTTTTTTCCTCAATACCCCAAAATATCCTCATCACTTTCTATGGAACTCCCTTGGTACCCTTTGTCCCATTCCTTTAAAACTGAAGCAGACCATGGCAAACTTACTCAACTCTTGTACATATCTCCATCCGGTGTCTCTTTCTTCTTGTTGGATAGTGGTAGTATAGTACATACATACCTAACTTTTTTCATTAATCATCAGAAACTGACAAACGTAATTAAAATTTACTGGTTAATTTTGTTGTTTTTCCTTGTCTAAATTGTGTGTTTTTTGTTTTTGGTACCTATATTGGTACACTCTTGAATCATGATTTCAAAAGTTGGGATAAAGCTAAGATTCCAAAGTGATAGGCATCATAAACTGTCCTTTTACATTGTGGGATGAAATGCGTCCACATTTCAAACAATTGGTCAGTTCCGCTTGCTGAATTCGATGTCAAAAGTCATGGAAACAATGCATGGAAGGACCATTTCGACCACATTAATCCATCTCATACATGAAACTCAAAATTAGAGGCTATTTAGTTTGAGAAAATTGTTTTATATTTTCAAAAGTTAGTGAAAACAGCTTTTATTGTTTTCTGTTTTTACTTTCTTTTTTTACCATATAAACTTCAGAAAATAGAAAACAAATTTAAGTTTCAAATCTAAGAACAAGACTAGTATGAGTAGGTACGTTAGATCTCTTTAGGCAATGCGACATGATTTGGCCTTCACTTTTGATTGCAGGGGTCTTGTCACTTTAATAAGTTATTAGGAATCAATTTAACTGCTTTGTAACACTAGGACTCGGGAGAGTGTTTGTCATACATAAAAAGAGATAAAAAGAACTGGTTTCTTGCTTTGCCAAAAGCAATCAAAGTGCTTTGACAGCTTTCCTTTTACTGATTGTTTCCTTTATTTGGTTATTTCCATTTTCTTCTGTGTCATTCACCCTCTTAGTTTGAACTTCAGAGGAGTGTTTTTTCAGTGGTGAACTGCAGCTCGTAACTGTTCAACTTTCGGGTACAATTTCTATGCTAATTAAATCAAAGCTGGATAATCAATAAAATAGCATGTTAATTACTTAGTCATGAATTTCTCCAGCAACTTTAACATTTAATTTCAGAATTTCAACTATATGTAATCTATGCTCTAAACTCCAAAGGAAAAGAAGGAAGTTTTCCAGCTCATGGCTTTGTAAATCATGCTTTGCTAACGAACTCCACATCGAACAATAGCACTGAATCAGGAGGAATGATACATGAACCTGAATCAAACTAAGTATAAGTTTTTCTTGCCTAAGAAAAATGTTAAATATAAAAAAACCATGCAGAAAAGAATATGTGAAAAGTGTCCTTGTCCATAAGGCAATGCATAATTCTGAATTACCACTAGTCTGATCAACCGCTAAACCCTAGTACTAGTTTAGATCCAGGCTACGGCAGCTTGGCATGCTATCCTTGGTTCCAGCTTCTTTACACAATTTGCTGTAAATATGTTTTCACTATTGTTTTATAAACATCTTTCTACAGAGTGTCTTGGCATGGTGTTTGCACAAATTATCTTTCTTTAAGAACTTAATTCAATGGTTCGATTTCTCTACTATTGAGAAATAACTCTTGAAAATTATATATTTAACAAGTTCATGTGAGTTAAACAGAGATATGTTAGCAGCTACTATCATGTAATATTAAGCAAAGCCACTATTAAGAAAACTTCCTGACAATTATTTTTTTCATAAACATTAAGTGTGCATTTCCTTGTTTATTCTCCTGCACTGCGACGTTGACAGGAAAAAACAGAGAAATATAGCATGCATTGAGTCCATTCTCTTCTCTTATTCTGCCTTGTTATGTCACTTGCAGAGTGCTACATTCATCACACTAAGCTCTTGATATTCAAAATTAAGCACATCCTAAACTAAAGTGACCAGTAGTTTTCCCTAGGATAACACTATAGATTAAAATCAATTAAAGAATAGCTCCAACATAATCTTTAATTGACCGAGTTTTCACACAGTACAAAACAACCAAGAGCAATCAAAATCTCATCTTCATTTTCCAGGAAAATATAATGCCAAGAGAAAAAGTATTGTTTAGCAGCAGAAAACAAAAGGAAAGAAGTACTTGCCTCCTCGACAACCAGCCCCTCTTGAGCCATATCCAAGTTCTGGAGGAATCTTCAGGGTACGTTTCCCTCCTATGTTACGAAAAAGTAAACAATTTTACCTTGGCATGTCATAAAAGAATGAATTGACACCCACAAAAGTACCTGCAAGCATGGGAGGAACTCCATCACCTCCAATAATGCCTTCATCCCAACCTTTAATCACCTATTTGATTCATGGATAACTTTTAAATCCTGAACAAGACTGTACGGAAAAGGTACTCTAATATGACTACTTATGATTGGCGGCCTCTCATTAAATAAACATGGAAATTTACTCCATGGTTTTCATTAGCAAACAATTCTTAAGAAGTAATTCCATTTCTGATTTCATCAGGTATATCTACCCTAGAGAGAAATTTTCATACTATGATTTATCACAAACAATCATACTATAAATTTGTTGATTTTGATTATAAATACTTCAAAAATCATAACACTCATAGTTCATAATTAGTTGTCATCAGTGCTGTATATTGCTGCTTATAGTTACAGTGTATGAAAAAAATGTAGAACATTAGCAATCATACCTCTCCAACACCAACGCGAAACGTTAGTGGCTTGCCACGATTATAGCTGCTATCAAAAACTTTCCCATTCTCCAATCTCCCCACATAATGCGCCTGGAAGATAGCACATTGGTCAAACACAACATAGGACTTTACCCAAAGTGGATAATATCAGTAAATGACCAAAACACCCAAGCTCAACACAGGTTCTATGTGAAGCTTCACTACCACAACATTTTTGGTGCCATGCCACCTTCAATGCATTAAGTTGGATGTATCACCTATATATTTGGTATCCCTTGGTATGCCTTATATCTATTGTTTCAATCAGATGTGAGAATCTATAATCTTAAAGTATACTATTAAATCCACCTACCACTAGAGATAGTAGTAGTCCTTTTTTCACATGCATATTGTGTATGACTTAAAAAGTGTATTCAACTTCATAAAATTAGTTTAAGATGAGATTTATAACCATTAATTACTTTATTTTAGTTATATCTCTATCATGTGAGATTTCAATATACTCTTTTACATCGAAAAACAAACATCTAGAGTATAAAATTAATTATCTATAAAGGATTTAATTGCAATTGATTTTTAATAATGCAACAGTTCAAATGAATTTTATTATATTAAATTTTGAAGCATCCTAAAACTAGATTTTAATTAAATTCAACTTCATAAAAAATGAAAGTAAATTTCAGCTTCACAAAAATGAAGGTGACTTGCCAACTCTAGTTTAATCATATTTCTAAAGAACTCCAACTATATCATTATTAAAACCTCATGAGATATGCATTAATAATGTGATACTAAAACATTTTATAGTGTTATCTGATAGAAATTATATTCTAATTTATTGAAAATATAAATTTTTTTACAGATGCAGTCCATGAGTAATAAATGTAAAAGAAAAAACCTTAATAAGTTGTCCCTTAACTGCCTGAGGACCTGCTCCCACAAGTTTATCACAGAAGGCAAGACCAGAAGGTGCCACGTGAAATTCACATGGAATTTCAGCTGCTGGTGATGAATTTGAGGAAGAATAAGCAAGGACAGCATCAAATGCAAGAAGGCCTATAAGAGTTCTTCTCTTCACCAGACTCTCATCAACAGTGGGTGGTGGTAGTTGTGGTTGGACTTGGACAGCACATTCCACGTGACGGTGGCAACTGACAGCTGCTGAATAATTGTTACCGTTTTGGGGTTTCAGGGAAGGAAGGCGTTGAAGGGAAGGGAGGCTTGTTCCGACGGAATAAGGTGCCGCTAAACCCATCTCCACCCGATAAACGAATGGTTCTGGTTCAAATTGCTTAACGTGGTTGCTTTAATATTGATAAAAAAAAATGGCTAAAGCTTTTAATTATTTGAGAATTTTAAAGTAGGTTCTGCAATTAATTATGTAATATTTACCCATATTGATTAAAAATTTATCAATATCCGTTAAAATTAAAGGAGCATCAAAATTATAATTTAAATTTAAAATTTTGAACTTCACAATTGGGAAATTTTTATTTTACTATTTCATTTCTCATAAACTAATTTCAAGAATTTTCTTAAAACTCAATTACTAAAAGTTAGTTTAGAGACCGCTACACTTTCCTCACTTTTTTTTTTTCACTTTTATATATATTAACTGTTAATTTAATTATTAGACTTCTTGGTTTTGAGTTTTTGAGAACTATTTAGAAAATATTTTTGGCTTTGAGAATATCATACTGGAAATTTCCGTTACTTTTTATTATTATTATTGAATAGAGTTCATTTATTTAATTACAATGAAATCTATTTAGAAAACCAAATTAAGTATAATCAACCAATTGAAAATAGTTTTAATTGGTTGATGTAAATGTAATAGTTCATTTCACTATTTGAATCGATTTAAATATGGTTTAATCAGTTGAAATCACTTAATTGTATTTTTTTTAATAATTTTAGTTGATTGATTCATGTTTCAATCAATTGAAACAGAAGGAATAAACTTTCTGATAAAGATTTCAAGATTTCAAGATGATAAAATGTTATTTTAATCAGTTTAAATGTTTGAGCATGAGTTTTCAAGTAGTTATTAGCATTTCAAGTGGTTAAAAAATGATTTTTAAGTAGTTGAAAGTACATCCTTCGTTAAAAAACAATTAAAATAATTCTAAATCAATTTAAAAATATGTATTATCAAAATCAAACATGTTCACTTCACTCACACACTTCCTCTAGACAAAAATAACATAAATGACTGATTCTTCATCAACTACTGTGCATCTCCATCAATCAAACATTTTACTAAAAAAAAATTTACAAATATAAAATCAAATCTTCAAACTTTAATATTATTCTAACTGTGATTTTAATATAAAACTATTTATATTGGTTTCTAATATATATATATATATATATATCCTTTATTTTAATTATTTTAAAAAAATATTATGAAAAAACTTAAAATTTAAATAATTTTTACTATTAGATAAAAATGATCAAGATTTAATTTGGTATATTAAAAATTAAATAAATTTATTTTTAAACTCGTTATATAGACTTCAAGAGATAAATAATTTAGATTTAAATTTGACATGACCATAATATTATGAGATAACCAATTTCATTAAGTAAATATGCTAACATTATGAGGTAGTTATAACAAAATACAAGATATATAATTTTTCGAATTCAAATTAAAAAATAGCAAGATAAATAAAATAATTCTATATTAAAATATATATAAAATTAGTATGCAATTTATGCATGATAAAATAAATGGTTACAATATATCAATCTTAGTCTAAGTAAAGACACAATAACACAGTAAAAATACAAACACATAATTTTAAAAATAAAAGAAGATCAACAACACGATCAATAGTTTGAGAAAAAAAATGATTTTAATTTTAATTTCCACAGTTAGTTCTAAGTTAAGAGATCTTCTTTTCGTTAAAGGAAGAATGGAACAGGGCTTGAAAAACTTGAAGGACTGGGCCAACGGCCCATCCCAAATTCACATATTAGGGCAGGCCCATCCATAGTTCATTTGGTGTAAAAAGACTATTCTGTCCTCGTGCAATTTCCTTCTCATATATTAAAACCTAACAAAGCACACGCAGTAAGCACCGTCTCTTTCGTAAAGCGGAGTCGCCGCCGGAGTTTGCCTTCGTTTCAGGTGCTGTTCTCTTGCCTCCACGAACCAAACCAAGCAAGTTAAACAAACATCTTTGTTTTTGTGTTCTTTCTCTTGATATTAAATTTCATGTTCAATTTTGGCTTTTTTAAAGGAAAAAGTTATTGGACTTGTTCAAGATTAGTTTTTGTAAAGTTTGGTCGAATATTATGGTTTCGGGTACATTGGTGAAGGAGTTTGAGTGTTATCAGATTTTATTTTTTAATTTTTTTTTATTTTACATGTTTCATGTTTGCCTTCTGAACTCTTGTGTTATTGTTAGGTTAATTGATTTTATCTAATTTTCACCTGCTACCTATGTGTTTAGCTTGATCAATTCTGTGGCGTCTTTGTTCAAGTTAAAATATAGAATTTTTTGCCTGGTCAAAAGAAATATAATAGGCAAAATTCAAATTATTGGATTGATTCTTGCTGCTACTTTTGATTTTCTTAACATTTGTCGTCCCAATATGCGAGATGTTGTTCTTAAATTTGAAATTCAAATAGATTCTATTATTTTTGAATTATTTGAATCAGTGGAATTTATTTAAATAAATTGTACGATTGGTTCCAAATATTAGAATTCATTAAGTAGAAAAGTTAATTGAATAATTAATTACTAATGATTTTTATTCTTAGCAGGCCCCAAATAATACTGTGAAATCCATATTGAAGTATAGCAAGGTGAAAGATAGTAGAAGAGAATGGCAAAGTCTTTGAGATCAAAGAAGGAGAAGAGGCTGAGGGCAATTCGAAGGGAGATTGTTGAACCTTTCTATGACAAGAAAGATGCTGCTAAGTTGGCTGCCCAGGAGGCTGCCCTTGCTGCACCGAAGTTGGTGGTTCCTTCGAAACCAAATAATACCATGGATGTGGTCACATCCACTAGCAACACCAACATGGGTACCGTATCTCTTCTTTTACTTAGTAGTTTGTGATTTTATACCTTCACTGTGCTTTGTTTATGTGACATTTGCGGATTAACATGAATTTCTTGAGTAGTTCTGATTATATGTTAGTTTTTGTGATATAATGTTATTTTTATATATGTCAAGATTGATTAGAGTGGAATTGATCTTATGCTATTTGTTACTATGCTCTACATGAGTAAGCCAAGAATTAAACCCGTGAATTCTGTTCATCATGCTGATTGGAGCTGTGTTTAAAAGTTGGTGTTGCTTTATCCTACTCATCATCTGTGATCTTTCTGAACACCAACCATATGCTTGTCAAAGCTATTTTGCATGATCAAATTATTTTTCTAAAAGAAAAATCCCATATTCGTGCTTTCTTTTTAGTTATTTCTTGTCATCTCATTACCTTGCAGTAAAAATCTAATATCCCCTGTTTGCTTTTGAATTTTTCAGATGTGGAGATGGCTGACAGCAGTCATAGCACGGCTTTCTTAAAGCCTAGTGGTGGAATAGGGAAGAAAATGAAAAAGAAATTGAAAATAGCTAAGAACAAGCGCCGTGGCAAGGGAAAGCTTGGGAAAAAGCGTAGAATATGACTCCAAGTAAAGAATGGTAATGATATGTCATTTATTTGCTGCATGAATTCTTACATTACATCTTCACGCTGCACATTACACCCATTGGTTTCTTATTTTGGAAATATAACTATCAAGGTTTATAGGTAGAGAAACGGTAGTTAATCATATATGAAGTTTTTAGTTAAGAATGTCAAATTGATCTGTTAGTCTCTGATATGTTTTAGGATTTTTAAATGCCTATATACTTCAAAACTTTGTAAGTAGGTCCTGTATTTTTAACCAAAAGTAGATGGAATATTCCTGATCAACGATAGTGTTTAATAGGGACCTATTTGAAAATTTCAAATAGTTTAGGAAACATGTTACTAGTTTTTTTTTTGTTAGTCCTTTAACTATTTCGGATTTTTTAAATAGATCCTGTACTTTATCGGGGATTAGAATTTTCCACCTAACTTTGAGGGAACCTTGACCCGAGGATCCAACAATTTAAAAAAACGAATATTTTGACCTAGTCACTAATTCGGTATTGCATGGCATTTTGGTTTTACAATACGTATGATATCATAAAGATAGAGATATGAAAAATTCTTATAAATATAAGATATAATGCTGTTTCGATATGTGAACATATATACAAGATAAAATCAAGTGATATTTAGTGTCAATTTTGGCAAATGTGATAACCTCAAAAGTTAACTGTGATAACCTCCCTTTCTCTTGTTTATTTTCTTGATGTCTAATGGTTATAATGAGTAATCAATCTTAACCATTAAATTTAAAGAAAAATGAATGGCAAGATGTGGAGTAACTCTTTTATTCTTACTCTTATAACTTGATCCCTCATAATATATTTTTTATGACACAAGTAAATCTTATTATACAACTACATACAAAAGTTTTCAAAATTAGTTTAAAAAATCTGCAGGATAATATATGACTTGATTAGAATTTAAATTGCCAAAAGTCGTTAAAGGTGTCATTTTACCAAATTTGACCTTTGGTATCATCTGATTGGGTCATGTGTGTTTTAACCTCTACCTTGTGATAGTGATTATGAAATTAATAAATAGAAAAAAGTTTTGTTGAAAATCAGTGTAACTAACATCATGTCATACTTTTATTCATGTTTTGCATGAGCTTTGTGGATTATAAGTTTGCTTAATGCAATTGTAACCTTGGTTGTTTTTGCTTTTGTAGGTTGTATTGAAGCCGTTTAAGAGCTCTTCTGTGCTTTTTATCTTGATTCATGGATAGTTTACAAATTTTGACATAGAAGATGAAAACCATTGAAATCTCTATTATAACTAAGCCTAATAGGAAATAGGCTATTTTTTTTTCTTTTTGTTTAGTGTAATTTTTTAAGTCCTTCTGTTCCTTTATGCAAATGGCTTTGAAGAACCTGCCAGCCATTTGAATTCCTTCATGAAAGTTACTTTCAAAGCAACGTTGTTAAAAGTCTTAAAATCGAGATAAACGTAGTTAAAATCTTAAAATTGAGATATTAGTTAGAATCGTGTTCACAAAATTGTGTTATTACTCTATATATATCTTACCTTTTAGAATCAGGAAGAGTGTACAAAATTGTGAAGAGATGGGATATCTTACTTTTTTATATAAATTGTGTTATTTTGATGACTCTGTGATTTCTTTTAATGTTTAATTGACTTTAAAATTTATTTTAATTAAAATTCAATTCATCAATATAATAAATAGGTATTGGAAAGTTGAAAATAAGATAAAATTAATTATATTAATTTTAATTGAATTATATAACAAAATAAAATTTTAATTGTGTTAATTTTTAATTAAGGTTAAGATTTATTTAAACTGAATTTAAAGAAAGGGTAAATAGTTGGTATATATTGTAATCTTAAATGAAAATTGTGATTTATGTTTTTACGAATTTATTCTAAAGTTTTAAAATAGTATGATTGTATTTGATATTTGAATTATAGATAATATATAATTATTAAATATTAATTTTAACTACTTGTAATATATAATATTATTAAAATATTGATTTTAAAGAGCCTATCCAAAAGGCTAAATTTTATGAGAAATTTTAAATTATACTTATTTTGTTTTTTTTAATCGACAATCATTACTAAGGATTTATGTACTTGTCAATATGATTGGATTGAGTCTAAAGTGAATATGTATTATATTTTAAATTATATGTTTTTTACAATTGAATTTTTTAATTATTTTATTATTAAAGTTTTAATTTCGTAAACTTTATTACTGTTTTATTAATTTTATAAATTTTACTACTTGTGAATATTAACTATGTTAATTTTAAAGTTTTATATTTTTTATCATTTAGTCAATTGGATATTACTTCATTAATGGTGTGATATTGTAACTAATAAATTAAAAAACGGTTTTATTTCATGTTAAGTTATATTGATTAGAAATAATTATGTAACAATTTTTATTTTTTAATATTAATATAATCTGAGAAATTAATTTAAAATTTTAAGATATTATTTCTCTAATTACATTTATGTTTAAAATTTTATCTTATAATTTTGACATTATTTCGGTTGATGTTTGGACCGGTGGAATAACTAATATGCCCATAGATAGCTATATAATAAGATTAAATAAGAAAAATATAGAGAAATTTAAAAATTATTTTCGAATAATAAATATTAATTATGATAACTTTTTGAAATTCTATTGAAATGATTTTCATAATATACTTGATATATTCTAAATTATTGCAAATAGTTAAATAACAATTGTATAGTGAAGTATTTAAAAAATTACATCTAGATTAATTTAATTTAATGCATGTTCAGTTAAATATAAAATTAAAAAATTTCAAAAAAAATAATTGAATTTAACAGGTTGTTTGTTAACCATTTTGTGAATAATAATTGTGATAAATAATCTATAAAATTAAAAATTATGGAAGTACTTCTGAACCTTTATATAAATTTTTTAGTAATATTATTTTTTTTTATTTTTAAATAATTTTATTTTATATTTATTTCCTTTCTCTTAATTTTATTTGAAAAACCTTATTTGGCCTCATACACATACTGGGATAAAAAACAACTTTATTGTTCTACACTTTATTTTATTCAGTAAATTGTCATTCATCTGTTGTGAAAAAGATAAAATATGTATAATTTGATGATAGTTTAAAAAAAAAAATTACGGTAAAGTTTTCGAAACTAAATGTTCAGTAATAAAATTTACAATATTAAATTGTAAGAGTTCAATGCTAAATGCATAATTTAAGATATAATACATATGCCACCTGTATTAAAAATCACTTCCCATTGATTACGTTGTAACACTATTATTTGGAAAAAAAGATAAATGTATATAGTTTTAGATTTCAGATAATAAAATTTGTAAAATTGAAAGTTCAGGATAAAAATTACCGATGTATAAAAATTAAGTGATAAATATGCATTAAGCCAAATATATATTAGTAATTTCGAGAAGATCAAAATACAAATTAGATTTTTAATGGAAAATGTACCATTTTGTTTTTACTTTATTTTGTTTAAATAATTTACAAGAGAGAGTGAAAATAATAATATAATAGAAATGTTTCAAAATAAAATCAAAATAACGTGCTGGGAAGTAAAATTAAGAAAAAATATAAAGTAACTTAAGGTTTATGGTGTGGTATAGAGGGAGAATCTGTATAAAACAATATTATCAGAATCTCATGCGATATCCTTTAATATAGCAGATGCCGGATAAGAATTATATCTTCATTATTTTATTACACTTTAAATATGTTTCAGTGAGTTGAGCATCAAAGTGTTTTTATAGGAACGTCAACTCTTTTATGCTTAGAGAAATGTGAAGAAGATGTCTTGACACCATCATAACTAAAGATACAAACGAAGAAGATTAACTTAAGGAAAAAAAATGTTAATCTTGTAAGTTCTTCTCAATCTTTGTAAAAACATTTAAGGCTTACTCTGAGACTGAGTTAAACTTCAAAAGTCGCATGGTGTTTAGAAAAAACAATCAATAATGCAATTTGAAGAGATTGATATAATTTTTTAATAGTTTATTAATAAGTATAATTTAATCTATACTGCATGTATTTTATGAAATTTGATTTATTATATTTTATATTTATCAGTACATATCTAATTATGGTTGGTTGTCATTTTTAATTTCGTGTAACCTAATGCAAAATAATGCCTAAATTATGTGAATATAAGAAATGTTGATTAAAATTTCATACCGATCAATTATAAAAATATGAATATTCTTAGATCACATCTTTTGTTGAAAAAAAAATGAAATTTACATGTATATTGAGATTATATATATGTATTGAAATTAGATTAATTCAATACACAAAAATAAAGAATATGAAAGAAGATTAGAAGAATTTATACAATTTGTATAGTATAATGTTGACCATAATCTCACTGGAATAAGGTTTATGTATCCTTGCATTGGTTGTTTAAATGAGAGAAAAGTAAATATTATTGAAATTGGCGAGCACATTTGTATAGTGACTTTTTTTTTTTTTTTTTTTTTAAATTATACAATTTGGATATTATTTGGCAAGGTTTTAGATTGAAAAGTTTATTGATTTTTTATGTGGTTCCTTATTT
>Ga0099825_1007040_pt1 | contig 13814 bp, 6 predicted proteins | sample SiratroredBW_FD_76838 | JGI IMG/M metagenome (GOLD analysis project Ga0099825, IMG submission 76838) | Root nodule microbial communities of legume samples collected from California, USA - Siratro red BW | ecosystem: Host-associated > Plants > Roots > Nodule | place: USA: California | collected... | reverse complement strand
TGCTTTGATCATCCTTGTATTCCAATTTTACTAAACATCTAACAAGTATGCTTTATTTATGAAAGTTTTATTTTGAATCATAAATTTAAAATTAGAACACAATTCATAAGTAGTAGTATATACCGACACAAATTGAAACAAACTGATATCTATATACTTTTAAACTATAGCCACAATAGGCCCATGTAAGTTATTTCAGTATAAATAATCTTTCATCCTTATCTTCCAATACTAATAGTTGTCAACAAGAAGTTTCAATATAATTAAGACAATAGACTATTACAAAATTAAGTAATTTATGTGAAAGTGAAAAATTCTTCTCCTTATACATATCTTAAACGTGCTTATAAAAAAGATAACAAAAAAGAAAAACACATTTTTTTTAACATAAAAACCAACTTATTGTGATAAGGAAAAACTATGAGACCAAACTAGTATAAGAACTCCACTACTGAGGATTACAAAAATATATTTCTATTTGAAGAGGATAATATTTTAACTCTCCTTTCTTTAAATGACGTACAATAATTTTATTAAGAAGGGTGCAATCTTTCTTTTGTTTCTTACAATCAATTTTTAATTTATTTTTACTCTTTAATTTATAGGTTTATTTACTCGTAAGTTTTTCTTAATCTCTCCAAGACCCTTATTTACAATAAAGAGTTGAAAATTTTCCATCAAGAATCCAAATACATATTAAATACTTTTTATCTTTCAAAAGATAAATGTGCACGTTTTCAAGAATGGATTATTATTTGATTAATTTACTGAAAATTTTTCTAAAAGCTTATTATATTTTTGGCTCCTAATGTTTCCTTCAATAGTCTAGACATGTACTTGAATAATTATGGTATTTGTTCACCTTTTTTCATAGATTTGTTTTTTTTTTTTTATTTCTATTGATTAATAATCTTGTAAATGATAAATCAATTGGTACAAATCCATTTAAACCTGTTTGAAATTGTTTTTACCTAATGGGTTAAAATATAGAATAAGAATAACATGAGTTGCAAATAGTGTAATAATATTTGATAATCCAACTTATATATCTCAAAATTGAACCTTATCAAAACTCATTTTCTTGTCATTGATTTGTGAGTAAATGTTATGAATTACTATTTGTTGAAGAGGTTTGGCGAAGGTTTCGGAGAAGTGAGGTGAGGCTCGTGATGTGATTCTTTTTCTTATGCTTAGATGCTGGCTTTAGGGATTTGTAATAGGGATAGCATTTTTGGGTTTGGGAATTTGACTTCTACATTTCCACACCAACCAAAGGTTGATTATGAGCTTGAATATAAATTTTATAAGAACAAGAAAATGGAAAAAGATAAAAGAGAGAAATAAAAGATTATTGTTTATATCAATTTTTGGCAACTTTAAACTGCCAAAATTGTTTTTCTTAAAAACTAAAATAATTATTGGCGATTTTAAATAGTAAAAAATGGTAAGATTAATTTTTTAAAGATGTTGAAAGTAAGAGAAAGGAAAAAGAATGAATCAAATTAAATCATTTTAATAATTTAAACAGTAAATTATTTTTTTATATATAAATATACAACTAGCATCTAATATTTGTAAACACTCAATAATATTGAATAATCAGTCAATAAAAATAATTGGATAATAATTATTGAAAAATGAAAACAGATAATGAATCACCTAAAGTGATAATGACATGTTTTCAGTAAATATGCGTATATATGAATTGAATCATCTTAACAACTTAATAGAGTAAAACTGAACTTTTTAAAAGTTAAAGATATATATCTGAATACAAGAAAAAAATTTAAATAAATAAAAGAATAATTTAATCATAATAATCTTAATAGTGATTATACCAAGTACAGCTCAAATATTACTCAACAAAAATTTAATCCTGTGAGAAACAAAAGGTACGAGATGAATTAATTTGGTAATAGGCAAGGGAAATGGGGCGATATATTTGAGTCTGCTTGGGCAAATAAATGCTCGGTAAAATTATGATACATGTACATTCCTCAGCAATACTAAAACAGATCAGTGGCAAAAAAGAAAAAACCAAAAAAGAAAAAAAACAAAAAGCCAATCAGAAACAGATTGGAGAAGATGATATACATTGATACAAGTGAATGATGAGTGGCATGCCCAAATTAATGTTGCAACATGTATGGAACTGAGAACTCCGTCATTGTAGTGTATGTCATAGCAAAGCCGCACGAACGGTGGAACTAGAATGTGATCTCACAAGGTGCATGAAATGTTCTCCCTCGACATATAGGTTCCAGGTTTTCACCAGCATACGAACAGAGTGGTGATACTTCAACACCTAGATGAGGACCAATGACATTTCATGAAAAGAAAAAAACCAGTTAAGTAAAACAATAATCTTCGCAAAAAAAACACACTCTCAATCTATCTCTTTCTGTCGAAGATTCTCTGTGTGTGAGGACAATAGTCCAGCCACGATTATATTTATTCTCTCCTAGGATATGGAGTAACAACTTACCGGTTGCATATAAGGGCACTGAATGTGTTAAGAAGCCACCAGCAGCAACTACCCATCGAGTATGGAGTCGAAGAACAAGCAGTTTTGCACTGTCTGGAGTGTCAACATTGGATCCATTTGCATTTTTCACAGGTGCAAATTCTTCCTCCCGTAATACCTGAGCAGGGATGCATAAATATGCAATAATAAGAGTAGTATCCTAAACAATCATCACGTCAAGAAAGAAATTAACCATTTTAAGTAAAAATTAGAATTATAGTCACCTCAAAAAGTGCAGTGGTAGGAGCATAAGGAAACGCATCAAATATAAACTGTTCAAGTTTTAATCCCATTGTATATCCATGTATGGAAGGTATTTTCTTCTCTGCGAGATGATAGCTGCACATAAAATCAATGCACGGATCAACATAAGTAATACTCCTAAAAGATGGCGGATTATATGACACAGAGAAGTCAAAAGGTTTATCCACCACTTGTTTACTTCATCCAGATTCATTAACTATCAGCTACTGATAAATCAGGAATCAGAAAAAGAGTGTGATTAATCTTCCTGAGTAATCCATGTCATCTGATTAAAGTGTTGAAGTAATTTTTTTTAACTAGAATATGTGGTTATATGACCTTAAGGCTACAAAGGTTGCATGCCTTACAATTAATAATTCTCGCATTTGGATTTCAAAAAAGTGAGAAGGAGGACAAATAATGTGGGCAGGGAAGTTGGAATGAAGGGGGCAAAAACATACATGCTGTCTTTTTCAAGGCCATTTGCTACTTGGTTTAGAAAATCCAGAGTGAACATGTGTAAGCAGACCTGAAATAACAAGATTGATCAGAAACCTTGAAGATTTAAAAATCAGCCAGTAAAAATAACAATCAAATTCTAAAGTAGGAATATTTTCATTATCTATACATGATTAGCTAAATAGTCATGCCTATCCATTTAGTGGGTTTAGAAAAATAGATTAATTGACACCATTGCGTCATTGTCATGTGACCTTTATGAGTTTCACGTGGTTAATGACATTAAACCCTAAACATTGAGTTATGAATCATATTAACAAAAGCCACTGTGATGGCAAACAGATGGATGCATAGAAAAGAAAGCATTGGTACAAAATAATAAGAAACAAAACTAGAAGGTAATTCTCATCATCGGGAAGAGATTCAGGAGGTTTTCCGTTTGATATGATCATATATTCTGTTTTAGAAAATTTCATTGGTCTCTAACGGTGTATTCCAATTTGCTAACAGAGAATATATGAAATATCAAAACGCAAAAGCTCCTGTCCCCTGTCGGGATCTCAGCAAGCTAATATCAACAGTTGATACCTTTGGTTTCCACTTATTTAGGATGTGTAGTAACATGACTAGGAGTATTTGGCAATTAACAAAGTAGAGGTAGGAAATTAGCTGAAACAGTAGAAGAGGGTATAGAAAAGTGGGCATTCTGAAATTACCATTTGGGATCTGAGCATTAGCTTTGTTGGACCAAAGGAAAAATATTTGGGCGGAGAATTCTCCCCTTTTTCTTAGTGCTTCAATAAACATTATGAGAGTAGTCTTACCCTCATCCTTTCTTTTATCTGTCGTCTCATCTCTTTTTCTGTAAACTAAACCCTTTTCTAGGTTCCTAACAAGTAGGGTGTTAACTCTTCAACCCTAGCTTTCCATTCTAGCAGATCATAGGCAAAATTCAAGGGCACTGATCCTCAAAGCTTATGGCAAATTGAATGCAGAAAGCAAAAGCCATGAAATTAATTATTAAGAGGAAAAATAGACTGACATTACTCCAACAAAAACGAAGACGGCCAGTTGCTTGATTGACTGCAGAAGCTAGTGACGACTCCAATTCACTGTATTCAACTACGGTAAGAGGACCACCTTTACCTCGTCGTACAAACACACCAACCTTTTCTTGTGGATATGCCTGTATATAATCACAATTTAATAACCATAAAATATGCGAAGAACAAACTTAATTGAATCACTGATTTTGAAGGGGAGAAAAACTACTTTCATCCGTCTTATGAAATTTTCATCCATAACTAATTCAGAATATTACCAACATCACAAAATACAGAACTCCAGACATATTAGAATTCAACTAGGTAAATATATTGAATGCATGCTTCCGTTGTTTTCCTAGGCTAGCATGTCTTAAACAAATAGCTTTTTCTTCTGTTCCCCATGAACTGTACAGCAACATAACCATGCAGATAGAAGATAGAAAATGATCAATAATAGATACTGACCTTGTTTTAAGTTCAATTAAAGACAATAAACTAGTAAGACAGGAAGATCTGAAATTCATTGTCAACCTGCCTAAATAATTTGGATCCTTGAGTGCCAGTTTATTTTATCTGTGTTATGCTTTCAACAATCACTGTATTGGGATAAAGAGGGGTTTAAATTATAATCCGGGGAAATAAGATCATAATTATCAGTTTATTTGGTAGAAGAGGAGTAACAAAAATACTCCAGTGTATTCTTAATGTCATATCTTCTTTTTGCAGATTCATTGAAGGACCAGAAGCATTGAATTTTTAATCAAGTTCGATGAGATGTGACATGATGGCGAGGATGAATATGGCCACAAAATTCCTTATAAGGTGTGGGAAATCCCCTCCCCTTATCTACCTTTAGGGACTGAGTTCAGTTTGGTTCAAAGTCTATCTATTCTTAATACGGGTTACTTGCATATGTTTAATTCAATCCTGCAAACTTTATACTCCCATATGTTCAATCCTAGGCATGAAGCATACACGTTAAGGTGTCCAACATTAGCTACGAAAATGGCCAGAGCCCAAAACCCCATCCTTGAAAGGCATTGTCAATCCACCCTCCCAGAGCTAAGTTGGAATTGAGAATTTAAGATAGCCATTCTATTTATAATAGGGATATCATCTCAATCATTATCATAATACAATCTAATTGAGATGTAGGAAATGGAAACCGTGAATTTAACAAAGGCAATAGATTCAAATAAAAGACTAAACAACGGAGCATCCTGGAAAAAAATTATAGAGAGTGATTATCAACAACCTGCTAGTTTATCATATCATCCATCTAATCATAAACAGTCATAACTAATCTACAACCGGACAAAAAAACATTAGATCTTCCCCATTTGTTCAATAACAAACTCCTTAAATACAATGTTCATAATTTCAGTGAAAAGGCAAATCCACGCAGCTAGGTTTCATTCTTTGACAGATGCGAAATATAAGCAGTAAATAACTTGACCTCTCAAATTTAAAGAGTATTCTACAGATTATCTCAATAGGAATTACTTCATTGATCTGTTACCTTGCGGACAACTTTTGCAGCAGCAGCAACACCTTTATCAATGAAGTAGCCTAAAAAAGTTGGATCAGCAACACGAACCTGTTTCACAAGTCCTTATCAAAATGTCTTTAAATAAGAAGTGATAACTGACCAGGAAAACTGATTAATGAAAGAGACAACATAGGAACAAAAAATTAAATTACCAGTGCATTATCAACTCCATAGCAATCAATATACTTAATTCCTTTTGAGGCCATGTCCTCCAATAATTTGGTAGATTTAAGAGCTGAACAGAGAAAAAAAAGGTATTCCAATATTTTCAATTTTGACCAACCAATATGCAAAAGAAAAAAAAAAATTTAGTCTATGTAAGCACTACAGGCTGGAATGTGAAAAAATAGCTCGTGTAGATAAACCCGCTACGTACCTGAATACACTCCGCCATTCCCATCAGGAGCCTTTGCTACCTGGCTTTAAAAGTTTCAAATATTAACCACCAGACAATTCAAAAAAAGGATCATAAACCAAAGTTACTATAGTTTAAACTAGCTAGATAACTAAAAACCAAAAATTGTGAATAAAGAATCATGTCGTCGAGTTCTCATTCCCTAATTAGATAAATTTATATTTCACAGGCCCTTAAAGAATTGAAGGGAGGGTTAGAAAATCAAGGCCTCTTTTAAAGTTTAGTCTCCAATTATTTTTGTCACTTATATGTCTTAATCATTGCCATATGCCCAAATTTGAAAGTGTCATGTCATAAGGATTAAGGAACCATGAACACTCCGTAATCATTTCAACATCTTGGTTAGTAAATCTTTCTTTCCAACTAGCAATCCTCAACGTTAAGTAGTCCCGGTTGTTTAAAACCAAATATGTACACAATCCAGCCCAAAATGAAAACTCAATTCTCACATTCCCTCCAACCTTTTTCACATAAATGTGTTCTTATTTCTCATGAGTAGTGTGAAAAGAAGGCAATCAATAGCAATGTCAAATTATAAACAAACTTGAAGGAGGAGCAGAAGAAAATTAGACACATTTGTTTATTGTTAATTAATTCCCAGAAAATTCTTTGAAAAGTATTTAAAAACATCTTATGGTGGACTTGCTTGGAAGATAAAGAGTCAACCAGGGTGACACCTAAAGCAGTAATGAATTTCATTATTACTATCACCAACCTAACCAGCCAACCACAAGCTTTTCAGTTAAGAATAATTTGTCGTGTGTTCTCGTATTTCAGAAGCTCTTTGTGGTGTGTACTTTTACAGGACGCTTCATCTTGAACTAGGCACGCACTGATATGCAGCAGCAGCCAAATTCCAATTTTGAAATACTTAAAAGAGATGCTCACAGTTACTCCAATTTATGGCATAATAATACGATCAAATAATAGGTTGAACGGTAAGTTACTTGCTACCCTCATTTTTCTATGTTTTAGTTAACATACATTTAAGAAAGCAAAAAATGAGAAGAAAAAGTATTTAAAGCTCAGTAAAAGAATGAGAGCACACCCTGTATGGAGTCTCCATAATAAATCTGCCATCCTTAGAAACACAAGGGATTGTTCCTTGTTGGAAAAAGGTAACCTATAACGAGGTGAGTTCATATAATATGTAAACGATGGGAAAACAAGTACTAATATAGTGCCAGGAAATGGTTTAGACATCTTACCTGTTCAGCCTCGAGACCGAAATATTTATGACTTTCAAAGAATTTGCGTGTTGCCTCATCAGTGAATGGACTAGTCATTATGTACCAGTGTATTTGCACTGAAGAAGCTGAATCTGCAATACATAAACTGATGAGAATGTAGCAGAAGAATGCATCAAAAACTTAAGCAAGACAAGTGGAACTTACTCTCATTTGTAGCTTGAGCAGCTAGTCTTTGGACACACAGAATCCTCTCAGCTTGAAGTTGAAAAAGTGATTTTCCAGATGGAAGTCCAATATCTAAAATATAACGTAATTGTTAGAAATATGATTTAATTGTGTTAGAGATATAATTTAAATATTACATTAAACAGAGTGATATGATATGGTTAATAGGGAAATATCTCACCAAATATTTTCCATTATTAAATATTAATTTTGTTCTTTATTATTGTATTTCTTCTTCATTATAAATAATAATACTAATGTGTGAATACAATAAACAATTACAATCCTTTCAATATGGTATCAAAGCGCTATTATATTGGGTGACCTGTGTTGCCACTAATTCACTGTTAGGCCATGACTTTTTTTTCTAGATGCATATTGGCCTGAACTTTTTCAAGTAAACAATATCCAATCCGATGTAATAACTCTCTAGTAGCCCCACGCCTCGGAGATTTTTTTTTTTTTCCTTCGGCAGCGGTCCCGCTCTCCGAGCCTTTATGCCCTCTAGGCATTTGTTTTCTCTTTTGGCAGCCGCGCCCTTTGTGTTCTCCGAGCAGTTTTGCTCCTCGGCAGCAGCTGCCCGGCTCTCCAAGCATTTTTGCTCCCTGACAGCCGCCGTGTCCTTTTAGCATCTTTACTTCCCGTCAGCCACAAAGCTCACCAAACATATTTTTCTCTTCGGAGGCCGTCGTGCTCTCAAGGCATTTTTCACCCCTTGGCAACCATTGCACTTTCCAAGCCTTTTCTTTTTTTTGGTCGCTGCCATGCCCTCCGGCATATATTCACTTATATGATACATATGATCAGCTTATCATTGTAATTATTTACTGTATCAACTCCAGCAACTAATTGGCTGACATGACTTTCTTATGGGATTTTCTGTTGATAACATCTGTAACAAACTTGTCTCATACATATGATCCAACTTTAACTTAAAGGAGTGTCAGAAATAAGATTTGAATATTACATTAGATGTGATATGATTTGATAAAGAAATATCTTACCAATTATTTCTTATCACTGAATATTAATTTTATTCTTTATTATTGTATCTCTTCATTATAAATAAAACACACAATAAGAAGCAATTATTTCAATAATAATAATAATAAGACAAACTTTCACGATTACCCTCAAAGTTCCTTCAAATGACAAAAATACCACAAGGTGTAACTTACTTTCAGATAAATAAAATAGTAAATGACAAAAATAAATACCGAAAGGCTTATAAAAATTTCACAAAAATCGCAGACTGCTAATTTGACGAAATTTAGGAGTAAAACTATGAAGAACTCTCAAGAGAAAAGGGAATGGGAATTCAAGCATATAGGAAATGCACTCACTATTCATATCTACACCCACTAAAAATCTTAGTGATCCCAGAATTGGAAATTATTAGCTACCTTTTATATCAACTTGCTTGGATGCCATCCAAGGTGTTGATTCAACAACCACCTTTCTGCTTACTATGGCGAGTATATTTTGCTTTCTTTCTAACCAGAAGGATTTTAACTAAAGAATCTATATATAAACAGAAGCTTCTGGTTTTCATTTGGACCAAAGCAAATTGTAATCTTCCTAAAACTTGCTTTACTTGAAATAAGCATCTTCTATTGGTTCTAATTACTAATTATAATAATCCTAACATGAAATAGAAGAGTGAGTGAGTACGTCAATACATAGTGGGTAAATTATAAACATCATTAAAATCCACGATAAATGGAAAATGAACTGAATGAAAAAATATACATAATAATAAAAAAAGTAAAACAGAAAAAAATGAGTATCTCAACCAAATGATGAATACTATGTGTAGTGATAACTACATCATACCATGTTAACTGTTTAAACAAACAATAATGATTTTAACATTATGTGGAATTTTATAAATTTCCTAGTTACATAAGAAAAGGAAAATGAGAAGGAGGGGAACAAGGGAAGTTGTTATGAGAAGGGATGAGAGATAGACTGGGGGAGTTTGGAAAATTTATAGAGTGATGAGAAGAGAGATAAGGGTCGAGAGAGAATATATATTGGGGAAATTTCAGTCTCTGTAGCTTGGACTCAGCTGTAGAAATTGAGATTTATCTTATATTTCTTATCATTTTTTCTACTTGTATTCCCTACTTTTATCCAAAAGATATCTACTGTTTGTGTGGAATCTCTTTTAGATGCATAAAAGAAGCATTAGAGAAGTATTATGCCTCTGCTTCTGAAAAACTGGTCCAATAAGCCAACTTAAGAAACTTTAGCTTCAATATTAAGCTTTCAGTATCAAGTGAGAATACTCACTGAAACATCCTTTTGGATCTGAACTTCCAAGTCGAGTACCCTGCATTTAAAGTTTTGGGACATTCTTAAGTCAGCCAAACATAGTCAATTAGTCAACTAGAAACATAACATCAGTTAAGAATGAAGACTGAATGCTACATAAAAAATGGTCCAGGTGCACCAGTTCCACTAAGAATGTAATAGCGATACATAACTAATATTCTGAGACTGAAGACAGTAAGCATCAAAATAAATCAAGGAAAAAAGATTCTTTCCTCCAGCTTCGTTATGTAAGAGATTTGTTTTATGTATCATATATCATGTGTAAGTAGCAATGTATTTCATGATACAAGTAAATGTTTAGAATCAAATTTTTGTCCAAATTTACTGTAGGTGCTCGTGATCCACAGCACAAGTCCAGTGTAAAAATTACCAAGAAGAATTTGATTGGATTATGGAGAAAAGCATAAGACAATTCATCAGGCTAACATTTGCTGACTACATGCTGCAAGAAGTACAGAGAAAAAAAAAAACAAATCCATAATATCCAAAATTTAAGATGGACTAAGAATTGGATCAGCATTAACCTCTAATACAAATGCATAACCATCTGCAAAATTAGTTACATTTTACTTTAACGACTAAATATAACACTTAGTTCATGATACTACAGTTAGTCTCATGATTTGCCTTTGCCAAAGGGAGACTTCATAATTTATCGAGTAAAGAAATATCTGAAAAAAAAGGCAAAAGACATCTATCTAGATATATTTTAATTGAGATAATTAATATATGTTCTAGAAGATCCTTGTAACCTTTTAAATAGGACCAGGTAACTTGGGAGAATTTCGAATTATTAGTTAATGATGTGGGAATTTTACAGATGGGGAATGGCGTGATTTAAGTAGTTATACACTTTCTAACAACCGCTATGATCCATATTGATGTGCTAGCCTTTTTCTCAGTTTGATATAATATAAAAAAAGGACTAAAAGAATATTAAAATTTCAAATATGATGAATGCTAAGTTATTTCATGTCTCCCTCTATGTTGTATTCAAATATTAAATGTGGGTTTTACTTTTTCTTCTATTCAGTGATGCGCAACCTTTTAATGATCGATGACTTGAACTTAGGAATTAGAAATGGATTATGCTAATAATAAGTAACCTATCTTCTTAAGAGTGTGTTTTAAGGGCCATAAGAGGATGTACAATAAATAGTGCATGAGTAACACAGTTAATGGGTAAAAAACATGTACACTAAAAATTGTTATAGTCTTTAAATTTTTACGTTATAATAGATAATAATTAAAAATTAATTTAATTAATAAATTCATTCTAATTATAATAGAAAATTAAAACATAAAGTATAAATATTTATAAATTTTAATTTTAAAAATCATAATATATTATATTTTAATGACAACTTATAAATACTGTGTTATATTTAATAATGATTGCAAAAAATAAATATCTAAAGAAATTTGAAAAAAGGTTAAATTTTAATTAAATAATTAAGAAAAAAAATTTAATTCGATGAAATTTATTATGAGACAAAGGTTTTATGAAAAAAGATTGGAAAAACGTGAATAATTCTCAAGAAAAAAAATACACGACTTCATGAAAAAGAGACTATGATATCATTTTATAACAATAAAAATGAGGCATCAGATTTAATACATAGACATATATAAATAATAACAATATCGATGATAGGACTCACGTAAAACTAACAATTAACAATAATAGGAGTAGCATTTACAAATTCCATTAACAATTTCAGCGGAGACTACGTCACAAATAAACATATTGAAAAAGAAATGAGGAATTAATTTTTCTTTTAAGGGAAAAACATTACATATTATTATTTTTTTAATAAGCGAGAATTAAAATCATGTTATGTATCATGTTTTAATGTTAATGCTATTTATTCATATGTGCTCCTTTGCTTTTTGGTGGAATCCGATGAGAGAGGCACGAGGGCAACCCGATAACATAAAGCAACTTTATTGCACTTAATGATTACAATAAAACAGGTTAAAGCCACTGCTTTTTATGCCCTAACAAATCAATCACCAATTATTTTAAGTGAAAAACAAAAGAGATTATCACAGTTGTAGCATACCATTACACATCGAACCAGATTACTAAAGTTGAAAAGAATAAATAAAAGAGCATCCGCTCTTACACAATCACACCTTTGCAGCTAATGATGTTGCTTTTTAGGGACAATCAAAAGGAATGACCCAGTTCTACTTTGTCTCTAACGGAGAAGGTTCCCAAAAAGGGTAGGCATAATAACAAAATAACGCGGATAGAAATACAGAGAAATGAGACTGATGTCTGGTCATACTACTTCCTCCAATCCTAAGATTCAATTAACTAAATCACATTCGCTAAGAAAATTAATTAGATTCATGGAAAACAATAAATTTATCAGTTTTTAAAATATCTGCGAGAGACATTAATATTCATAAATCTTGATATTCTCAACTCGTAAGAGAGAAATCTTTTATAATTTATTTCAAATATCTAACCATAGGTATTTTCAAAAAAATAATCAACACTTCATTCAATTACAAAAAAAAAATCTTATATAAAAATGCAAACAATTTTCTAAAAGAGTATTAGAAATATAAATAGGATAGGAGGTAGTATCATTTTTTAGTGATTATTCTGTAGTATCATGGTCATCATATCAATGATGCACTCAGTGCAATAAAGTTAGCATCAAACATAACTAGAACACACCATCATATGTATTCAAAGATTCTAAATATACACAAAACTAGCACCTAACTTAAATAAAACAAATACTGAAATAAGACATCATTATTACCATTCATTATCTTCCAATCACTAAAAAAATTATCAAAAGTAATGCGCACATGTTCATCCAAAACAGATTCAAATATACCTGGCCACCGGATAAAAGTAACACAGCTAACTTGCCATCTGAAATAGCCTTCAACCCCATTTTCCACCATCTCTCACGATCCTCCTGACTTCTCTCTTCCACCGTAGACACACTGCTCTCCGGCACAGGCTCAATGGCCGCCGACGGCAGCCCTAGCAAGCAATCACAATTCAGCCACACGAGGCAAACAAACAAACAATCACTAACTAACAATCATGCACAGGACGAGAAGAAATCGATTGCATTAATTAACAAACACGCAATCACTAATTAACATCCAAACCTTGAGATCGCAGCGAGCATCGAATAATCCGGTCAATTCGCGAAAGATCTAAACTCTGCAACACGGAACACATTAATCAAACAAAAAAAAAATGATCCGGAAACAAGAAATGCGTCGAAGTCGAGCCGCAAATCTGAAGCTCGGAATTGTTATCGGAGGCGAAGAGAGGGAATTGGATCGGCAGGAAAGTAAATTACCTCAATGTCCTTGACGAGAAGGTCGCGTTCCTCGGGGGAGAGCTCATACCAGAGAGCGAAAGCGTCTTCCTGACCGAAGTCTTTGAGTCTCTCGAGGAGAGCTTGCGGTGGCGCAGAAACGACGCCGTTGCCTTCGAATCCCACCGACGATGGTTCCCTCATTTCTGAATCTCTCCCACACGCTATCTCTCTCTCTCTCTTCGATTTCGATTCAGATCTCGAATTGTGAAGAGAGCGAGTGAGTGAAGTTGAGTGTTGGTGTTATGTATAGTTGGTTTGTTATGGAGACAGGGGAACAGTGGCGAGGAAGACAAGAATCAAATCGGTAACCACCTCCTTCAGTCACTCTCATAATTACCTAAATACCCCTCTCTCTTTCACATCTGGATTATGCTGCCGTCATTATCAAATTCCCTTTAGTAATTTCACCCAACCATAAACTAAAATAAAATAAAAAATTGGTTTCCTTCAAATTATTTGTCATCTCATCTAAT
>Ga0099825_1007039_pt1 | contig 13815 bp, 3 predicted proteins | sample SiratroredBW_FD_76838 | JGI IMG/M metagenome (GOLD analysis project Ga0099825, IMG submission 76838) | Root nodule microbial communities of legume samples collected from California, USA - Siratro red BW | ecosystem: Host-associated > Plants > Roots > Nodule | place: USA: California | collected... | reverse complement strand
TAAACATCAATTAATTACTTTTCTTTTAAAAAAAAATATCTGAAATAATTGAAAAAAAATGAAAATATTAAAAAAAAAAAAAAAAAAAAAAAGTTTTATTGGTATGCACATTATGACATATTCTTCATTATGCATTATTACTTATCCTTTCTTCACTATATCATGTCAAAACTTCCGACAATAGCCATGGAAACGGAATAAAAAAAATGTGTTCTTAAAATCATACGTGTGGGAGGTGGCAAATTAAGTCAACTGCAGGTATTATAAGAGTTTAGATTTTGATGAACCACCAACTTGCAAGTGAATATGTTCGTTTTGACATTCATATTCTTTCAATCCCTCGTCAATGCTTTATAACTTTTTCTGGTTTTTCTTGTAATATACATTTTCGAGCATTTCCTTCGTATTCATATGGGATATACAACTAGGTCACAAATTATTTTTTTAAATGAAAATATTATATGAACTATTGAGTTATAATTAAAAGAAAAAAAGATAAAACAAGATTTAGTCAAAATAATATCGGTTTACTAGGCAACGAAGTACACAAACACTAAATTAGCTAAAAAATATATTTATGTTAAACAAGTCTAATTTATCATAATTAATATGAAATAATTTAAAAAATAAACACAAACATATGTTAGAGATACAATAAAAATAAAAATAATGTCAATGTTGACCCTTCTTTCCAAACAAATGTCAATGTTAACCCACAATAATACCAAAATCATAATTCCTTAGGTGAATGAGCTTAAACTTATCTATTAACCATCAAATTGTTGATCAATTATATAAATAAAACTTGTAATCTCTACAAGGGTCTTAAGACAACAAATGATTTCCTAGACATAAGTTTTCATTTGGTATTTCAATACAAATGATATTTTCCAATATCTTAAGAATCAATTATCACGCCATGAATCAATACAACAAGCATTAAGCACAAAATCAAAATACTAACAATCTGAAAGAAACACATCTATGTAAAAACATATATATTGATTACATGATAATTCAATTGGTTACATCTAATCCCAACAAAATAGAGAGATGAATAATAGAGGAATATGGATATATAAAGAGGAGATAAGAAACACCCTCCAAACCCTAGTCATCATTCTAAGGTTACTTTCTGACTCTGTCTCCAGATGAAGTAGAGTCTCCAAAGTGGAGGAGTGTCCAAAAATGTTTAATCGTAATGCAACGAATCATTTAAATAAATTCTGATTTATGATGTCTGGCCCGATGCAATTGGATTTTGTTACATTCTTGGCCCAACTACGCATCTTGAGTCCACCTTAAGAAAGTGATGCCCCGCACAGTGACGCCCAACTTTGTCTGTGTTTGCTCGTTGGGGATTTTAATCTTGCTCTTCTTGATCCAAATGCCTCTTATTCAATCATTTGACAAAATTAATGGGATTTAGAGTAAAATTTGATTAAAATTCAAGTGACCATTATTTATAACAAGAAACAAATTGCTTATAGAAAGAGATAAAAATAGAGAATTTAGAAGATTCCAAGCTTAGGAAGAGTTGATTCCGTATAAAAATTAACCAAAAAAATATCATCATGCATTGTTATAACTTTCGCACTCCATCATGTACATTTGATAAGTGCCAATTTTAAGTGTTTTTATACATGAGAAAGCTTGAGTACTTGTGGGTTTAAGTGTTCTTTAAAATAGTAATTACCTCCAATTTGAGAGTTTTTGGATCTAAATTTAGGTTTTGAGTCCTGAGTTAAAGTAAATCATTTGATCTCAATTATTGTGAAATTTCAGGTATAAAAGAATGAAGAAAATGAGAGATTGGAAGATTCATGAAGAAAAGAAATAAAAAATTTAAAATAAAAAAAGCCCAAGCGAAAAGTCACTTAACCTAGGCCCTAAAACGAGTTTAAAAGGGCGATTTTAAGTTTTCTTAGACATCTAGACCTGGAGGAACGAAAGCAGCAGTCAAGGACAAAAGCAATTCATTAATTATTCTTCTTCTCTAACAATCTTCCTTTCCTTGGGTTGTAATGGCTACTATGAGAAGCTAATTCTTCATCTTTGGGATCGAATGTAATCTTTTTGAACTCATTTGTATTTTGGTGATTTTTATATATAATATTCAATTTTTACTCAATTGGTATTTTCATCTTGTGCTTAATGCTAGATTTTATCTTATTAATAGAGTCTTGATTTTGATTCTTGAATTTAATTGGGAAGTACTTTTAAGTTTCTAACCTAGACGAAAATACTCAATATATTGGAATACTAGGGATAGGTTTCGATGTATTGATTGCGTATAACATTTGTTCTTAATGCTGGGTAATTTACTAAATAGCTGAGAGATCAGTGTTTAGGAAATTTCCTTATGAATTTCATCTCAGAGGAATCGGTGTGAATGATTTTTATATGTGCATCAATTGTGAGTAGTTACGGATATTGTATGTTTTTATCAAATCCAAAATATGAATAAGGGAGATAGATGAAGTTCAATCTCAGAGTTCTTCTAGATCTTTTAAACCACTTTTGATATTTGTTAATTTATTTTGCAATTGCTCTTTTATGTTTGTATGTTATTTAAATCAAATTTTATCAAATCATCCTTAAAATTTTATTTGCTTAGTGAGTAGTGAAAATTGAGATTTTTAAGTAAAATTGTTATCTGTGGGATCGACATTCGTACTTTAAAAATATATATTACTTTTGACTTAGTAAATTTGCCGAAATCGGTCAACAACATTCAGCCTAGTCATCTTGCAAGTAATTATTACATTAATGTAGTAACCATTAAATACATCTCCCCCTAATGTTAAGGGATTAGTTTAGACTTAAACATAGTAAGTTAGTTAACCTTGATTAGTGTAGTTAATATTTTTGTCTTTTGAGACTCCTTGCTTGGCCAAATTTCATGGTTATAAATAGGAGTGTTTTCCATTGTAAAAATAAGAATTTGAATGAATGAGAATTTCTTTGAGAAAGTGTGAGAGTTCTTGAGTTGTTCTCTACTCTTTTATTTTATTCTTATCTTAAGAAGCTCTCTCAAATGGTTGATCCTCTTTCACTCATTCTTTAAGATTTTGAATCTTGAAAGTGGCGTGTTCAATCATCTTCTTCCTCATTTCATGTTTATATTTCAATTTTTTTAGTTTCTTGTTTTCTTACTTGTTCATATATTGAATTGTTCATTGTCGCAAAGTATGACTTTTATAAATTCTTGTCACTTTGAGTTTTCTCTTGAAGAACCATCATCTTTATCTACTTTTTGAACTGGTCTAAATCCTAAACATCTCAAACAAGTCATATTACTTTTTAAACTAATTTTTCCTCATTTTTCATCCTTCCCTATCACCTATATAAGGCCTTCTTTCATGTTTTCATTTATTTATTCATTGTTATATAACTTTATGATTTGTGTTAAAAATGATTTAATACATCTTTAATACGATATTAAACTTTTTTATTAAATAGACTTAAATGTCACATATTCTCCAAAAGTCATTAAATGAGATTATATTTAAATTGTATGGCCAGAATTGTGTTACCTTAATAATGAAAAAACCAAATAATTAAAGACACCACGCTACTAACAAAATTGCTCCAACAACAAATTTTTGAGGCATGAAACAATATGTTATTAGCTATCTAGTAAACATACTAATGTTTATCTATAAAAATCATTAGATCACTCTCTCCCAAAATAATACCCCTTATCTAGTGTCAATGCTAGTAGATCATTTTATAACCTTTTCTGTTAAACATATTATAGAAGAGTTTGTGAAATAATAATAATAATAATAATAATATAAATTTTATCATTTTTCTCTTTGTCCTTTCTAATCCAATTTCCAAACAACGGAGGTTACTGTGCATAATTCGAGTATCTTGATGCCTGTGTTCTGTATAGTATAAGAAAAAAAAAATCTATTTACTTCCGTCCCAAGTTCCCATGTGAGAACGTCCAGTCCAGGTCTTCACGCGTTTTTTATGGCTCTGACTACAAGGAATCCGAGTTACACTACCGTGTACTAACTATAACTTTAAGTGTGCGTAATTCTTTGCGTAACTCACACATAGATTTCTACAAACGTTGAGCCTGTTTCTGTTCTTTTAAAACAAAAAAAACCAACAACTTTAAGAAAACAAAAACACTGGTATCAAACAACTTTCTATTTATTTTTTAATCTGTAAAGAGTTAGAAACGTAATCTAACACAACATCCGATGTGCATTTTAGTTCAGAATATTATCATCTCCCCATCAATGTTTGTTTGATTTGAAACAAACATTTCTTTAATTAAATATTGTATAATATTGGAATAATAAGTTAAAGAACACAGAATCATCTCAATAATTCTGGTCACCAGTGGAACAACGAATATATATTGTGTTTTTATTCATAAATTTGTGCAAAAATATGAAGGAATAGTGATAATTTAGTAAGGTACAAGAAGAAGGAGAAGCAAAAGTAAGATGGAAGTTGACCGTAAATGTGCGAGCTGTACAACATAGAAACGCGGGCACAGAGTGAGGACTAACTATAAACAAACAAGAGTGGCGGGAATGCAAGCAGCCCCAAACGCGCCACACGCGACTGCATTTCACGCTCCAAATCCCAGGTCTTCAACAAAACCCTTCTTCCCTCAACTTTGTGAAGCAAAAGGAAAAACAACGAAGATGAAAAAAGATTCAGCTGAAACAGATCCTATCGCTGAGTCTCTCAACCTGCTGAGTTCACTCCTCGACTCGGAACTACCCAGCGTCACAAACTTCAAAGGGAAATGGTCACTCGCCCGAGTCAAACTCACCCTTCTCCAAACTCACCTCACCGATTTCTCCGCCGAGTTCCCCAACGCTTCCACCACCAACCCCCTCTCCCTCCACCTCCTTCACTCCATCTCTCACACGCTCCACGACGCCGTTTTACTCGCCCGCACGTGCCAGCCCCAAGACCTTCCCAACGGCAAGCTCAAAACCCAAAGCGACCTCGACTCCCTCCTCGCTACCCTCGACCGCCACGTCACCGACTGCGACATCCTCTTCCGCAGCGGCCTTCTCCTCGAGAGCGCCGCCGTTTCCTCCTCCTCTAAAAGAGAAGCTATCCGCTCCGCATCGCGAAACCTAATCACCCGGTTGCAAATCGGGTCGCCCGAGTCCAAAACCTCCGCAATGGACTCCCTTTTGGGCCTCCTTCACGAAGACGACAAAAATGTTACCATTGCTGTGGCTCAGGGCGTTGTTCCTGTGCTCGTGCGCCTGCTCGATTCGCCGTCCGACATGAAGGAGAAAACAGTCGCTGCCATCGCCAAAGTCTCCACAGTTGAAAGCGCCAAGACCGTGCTCCTCGCCGAGGGTTTACTCCTTCTCAACCACCTTCTCCGAGTGCTGGATTCTGGAAGCGGATTCGCTATTGAGAAAGCATGCATCGCGCTTCAAGCGCTGAGTCTCACCAAGGACAACTCCAGAGCGATTGGCTCGCGCGGCGGAATCTCGTCTCTGCTGGAGATTTGCCAAGCTGGCACCCCAGGCGCGCAGGCCTCCGCGGCCGCCGTGTTGCGCAACCTAGCCGCGTTCACGGAGATTAGGGACAATTTCGCGGAGGAGAATGCGGTGGTGGTTTTAGTCGCCTTGGCTTCGTCCGGAACTGCTTCGGCGCGTGAGAACGCGATTGGGTGTTTGTCGAATTTGATTTCCGAGGCTGACTCGGACGGTTTGTCGAATTTGAGGGTTATGGTGGTTAAAGAAGGTGGGGTTGAGTGTTTGAAGAATTACTGGGACTCGGGTACTCCAATTCCGAGTCTTGAAGTTGCAGTCACGATGTTGCGGCATTTGGCTGAGAGTGCTGCAATTGGGGAGGTTCTGATAGGTGAAGGGTTTGGTCAGAGGCTTGTGGGGGTGCTGAACTGTGAGGTGCTGGCGGTGAGGATTGCCGCGGCGAGGGCGGTTCACGCTATAGGGTTGAACAGTGGCAGGGCGAGGAAAGAGATGGGGGAATTGGGGTGCGTTTCGGGTTTGATTAAAATGTTGGATGGGAAAGGTGTAGAGGAGAAAGAGGTTTCTGCAATGGCGTTGTCGGTGCTGCTGATGCACCCTGCGAATAGGAGGGTTTTCCGCAAGGATGAAAGAGGGGTTGTGAGTGCGGTTCATTTGTTGAACCCTTCGTTGCAAGGGTTGGATAAGAAGTACCCTGTTTCGTTGCTCGCTTCGTTAGTGCATTCCAAGAGTTGCAGAAAGCAGATGGTAGCAGCAGGGGCTTGTGTATATACGCAGAAGCTTGTGGAGATGGATGTGCCGGGATCAAAGAAACTCTTGGAGAGTCTTGGGCGTGGTAAGATTTGGGGTGTTTTTTCTAGACCCTAGATGATGACGATCAACATCGAGATAGTCGTGGATTTCTGTAACATGGAAGTTCTGATTACTCATTGATCTGTATGCATGATAGGTTTGTTCAGGTTTTCGTCTTCTTTTTGCCTTGTAATTATTCATTAATAATTTGTGTTTGTATGTAGAGGTAAGTTTACTTTTCTAATGATTTATCTGAGAACAGATTGTGTTTATGTTTAGGAACAATGATATAAAGTACATGATTTTGCGATCAGTGGTGGAGTACGACCTATTACTTAGCTCAGTTTGGCTGAATATAGCATAGGGATAGTACATAGTTGATTGCTAAAATACTTTGCATATAGTGCTTTTACTTGTAATCAATGCGGTTGAGTATGTTAGATTGAAATGTGATTTTTAAGTATCACTGTTACAGTATTTGGATATTCTTTGTTGAAGAAGATGCAAGTTTTCTATTTCCCTGTTAGAGAAGTGAGATTATAAATTGATTAATTGACTTTTGACTCAATTTCGTATAACTTCAGATGTCAATACACATTGAGTTTGTGAAGTTTCATATTAGAGTAAATTAATTACCAAACAAGTTTCATATTTCTGCATGAGAGGAAATAAAACTGTATATTAAATGAAGATAAAAGCTTGATGAATTGCAGCTAATGTTATTTATTCTATATCAATTTTTTTACCTTTTAACTTTTACCACTAATAGGAACATAAAATTGGTGAAGATATTATCTTGTTATGAATTGTAGGATTGATTCTGTAACATACTGTCGGCATTGGTTCTCACTTTATCACATTAGTAATGCTTTCCGAGCAACACCAATGTGAATCATCAAACACCATTTGTTTATGAAGATGAGTTGTCTAAACTTGCCTAATTTATTTATTTACCTTCCATGTATAATAAATGCTTTCACACCGACGTGTTACATGTTCATGGAAATCGTAGGACTCAGATCATCATTGATATGGGGTGCCCTTTTGTACTTTTACCTGTCTGAGCCGAAACATGTGCACAGATCGATTATCCTTATAAATTTTGTATTGGCTTTATCTTAGACGTTACTTTCTTGGTGACTTCTCTACCATGACTCACTTTTCATAGATGTCTGCATCATGCCTGTTCTTAACCTGAATTTATGAGTAAATATTGCCCGAATAGTATTTGATTAGATTATTGTGAACGTCGGATACTGTGGGAATTTCCTCAATGCCTTTTTGGTGGATGGTGACATAATTGTCTGCGAAACCCATGTGCTTTTGTTATTGACCATGTGCCTACAGTCTATGGATTGCCCTAAACTGCAGTGTTGTTGTCTGTTTTGTTAACAATTAGGACCTACCTTAATCGCCTCCGCTTATCTGTGCAAAACCCCTGCTAAATGAATCCACGAACTGCATTTCCCTTGCTGCGTTGTCATTTTTATTACAACCCAAATTGGTGTAAAATATGAGTACATGTTGACAGCTATATGTGGGGGAATCTTTAAGTTCCGTGCATAGTCCTTAATACTATATAACTATAAAGTTGTATTTCCAGCTGAAAATGTACACTCCCCTAGAATTGCAGTTTTCATGCATGCCAACTGTACGACACAGATGCAATAATGATAAAAAGCAAAGTTTTTAATCTCTGTATCGAAGCATTCACCCTTCAACTTGAAAGAGAAGGGGGTATGAAAAAAGGGTTAGATCACAGGTGAGGGAAAACGAATTTACTGGCTGCCACGTCATCGCAGCAACCAGAAAAGTTGGAACAACTTTTTAGTCATTTAAAATTTAAGATCTAGGTGGTTGTAAATATTTTAGATTTTAATTTAGAAAAAAAAGTAATGGGAAAAGATGAAATTGAAATTGTCTTTTTACATCTCTTTGAAACAACTTTACGTTCAATTTTAAAATAATGAAAAAAAAATATTTTTTAGTTTGAAAAAAAAACACTCTTTTGTTATTTTGGTAATGATTCTTCCCTTTTTTTTTTAATAGAATGTGTTTCTCATTTGATCCAATGGAGCTCGTTGACCATTTAAAGCGGGACAAAATTGATCTATTTTCTTAATCTAAATATTTATATAAGTTTTTACATTAAACAATTTTTTGTATAAATTACTCTAAATTGAATTGATTATTTTTAAGTCAGTTATTTAGTCCGGCCACACTTCACTTAATCTTACAGACTGAACCGTGTTTTTACTAATATTTCTCTTATCTATTTTTTTTAACTTTTATTCTTGTTTTTCATATTTCTCTTATTTTTTATTTATTTTTACTCATCTGTTTTATATCCATGCTGCTTATTCCTCTTCTATCAGCTAAACTTATTATAAAATATGCAAGGGATTTATGACATAATGGCTGATTGACCTTTCCAGAAAAGAAGTAATAAAATAATGTGGGAAACAAATAATGATTGCTCTTAATTGGAAGAGTCACGTGGATAGCTTAGTTTGGTAAGTTATCAGGATCACAAGTAAAGTCCTGTCTAGTAAAGAAAAAAAAATTAAGATAAATAAAGAGTGAAAATAAAAAATAAAATATATTTAAAATATTGTTCCCTCGTTATTACTATTCTGACTATTTTCACTTTCACTCTTCGGATGAAACAAAGCCCTTTCTTAACACTCATGAATCAGTGAGAGCAAATAGATAGTGTTTCCTAGGAGTAAGCAAAAGACGGACACCCCACCTCAACCTCATCAAATTGAAGACAAAAGTGATTTTTCATGTGGCTTCTATAGAGATTAAAAATTATTAAAGTATTTTTTTATATAAAATGTTAAATTTAAATTTTAAAGTATTAATGACAATTTTAAATAACTCCATAAAAAACTAGTTCAGAATCCCACTTCTCCAAATAATTTATATCAAAAAAATTTGAATTATTAATATTAATTATTCATATCAGTAATGTTCATGTATTTCTAAAAGAAATATTATTTATTAATTTAATATTTTATATTGAAATTAATTTTATATTTACACCAAATTATGCACTTCTCTTGTTGTTATAAGATTTTGATATTCACACTTTTTTTAGTGGTCAAATAAATATACACATTTCTATATTTTTAATCAAGATACATTTACACTTTCTCTATATCTTGTGTTTTAAATAAATGATATTTGTCTTTTCTATACTTTTAACGAAATGATATTAATTTGTCTTATTTTATTTAAAAACACTATATCCACTAAACAATTAAATGATAATTTATGAGAATTAAATATTTTTATAACAAAAAATTTAAATGATTTAATTATAAAAAAAATTAGAGCTAGTTTTTAAATTCACAATTTGAATATTTTCTTCTTTGCTCTCTTTTAAATGCTCTATCGCTATTTAAATACTAAAAGAAATATAAATCGTATTATTAAAAGCATGAAGAATTAATTCTAACTCAATCAATACTTAATATCAAATCAAATATACAAAAATTTAATTAAAATCATGTTAATTAATATTTTAATGTAGCTATACCTAATCCAATATCAAATTAAATATACACTTTTGTATGTCATATTTATCTCATGTATGAAAATTTTAAAGGAAAAATATAAAAAAGTTATTTAATTTAAAAACTACAACATTCATTAAAACTTAAGAAATATTCACAAATATTTGTTTATTCACAACATCCTAATAGTTTGGGTATAATTGAGTAATACTTTAAGGATTAAATCTAGTTTTATTTACATGTATCTTAATTTAGCTTAAAATTTTTTTTAATTTTGTTTTTTTCTCTTTTTTTTTTATAGATGACTAATATCTCTCCTCAAAACATTTTTATTTTAGTCAAATAAAATTATTAAGCAACAACGTCATTTTAAAAAAAAAAATCTAATTTAATTGGAGAGTTTGCATATGAATATAAATTCGTATGTAAGTTTTTTTATATATTATTATATGCAAATTATTACCTATAAATTTTATATACGATATTTGTATATGTGAATTTTACATACAAATACAAATTCATATTTAACAATATTATTATTATTATTATTATTATTATTATTATTATTATTTATATTAATAATATTAATATTATTAATAAAATTATTATTATTAATAAAATTAATATTATTAATAAAATTAATATTAATATTAATATTAATATTAATGTGATGAAGCACACTTAGGTTAAGTTTGATGTGATTAGTGAATTGGTTTTGCATTCTTTTTCATTATGGAATAACTTTTGTTTGCTAAGTTATCTTTGTTTGAGGAAAAACAAGATACTAAGTTTAGAAAGTTTGATAGAGCTAATTTATATAATATTATTTATCCATTTTTATGTGTACACTAAGAAAAATTTGAAATTCTCAATTTTATGTAGTTTTTATTAACAATTGATTGTGAGAGTCAAAATAAGGATTTGATATTAATTCAATCTATTTTTGATGAAATGGAGCAAGAAAACATTGGATAAGAAGAACTAGGATTGAAGCTTTGAAGAAGTAAAAAAAAATAAGCAAAAAAGTGGGCAAATAAAGTCAAGTTCAACTCAACCACATGAGCCCAGCTTGGGAAAATCGAGAGCAAAGAGGCAGAAATGCGTCTGGTGCGAGAGACCTGTGCTTAGCATAGATAGGAGACATGCACCCGATGCTGGTTGGGCTCCAGTATTGAAATAATAAGAGAATCTAGTGGTGCCCGACACAGCTAACACGACGATTTTCAAATTTTATTTAATAAGCTTTTGAGGATAGGATTAGATATCTTTTGCTAGAGCAAAGAACAAAGTTCACTTTTGAAGGCATCTTTACGTTTTATTTGGAGTAATCTTCTTATTGCATCATTCTTCTTGCAGTGTTTGGGTTCCTCATGCCTTTGAGGATCTAAATCACTCTTTGTTGGGGTTAGGTTAAATCTTTATGAACTCTCATGTAATCATATTTAGAATTATATTATGTCTTCTCATAAATGTTTTTCGTTCAATACATTAGTATATTGATTTATACTTATGCTTGTTGTGTAAATCCATAACTCGACCATTGATTCTTTAAGAGAATTGGAAAATATTTTTTGAATCTAGCACTGAATTAATTTAGTGGACGAAATCTTGTGTCTGGAAATAGAATGTGATTTATTTATTGTCATTAAGATCCTTATGTGAATCCAAGATTTATCCATATAATTGATTAATGAATTGTTATTAGTAGATAATCCCTGAGCTCATAGTAATTTTGTGGCTTGACATTAATTATTAATAGAAAAGAAGATATATTTTGTTATGCATGAAAGTGAAGATTAGTGAGATTTAATCCTAACAAGTTCATCATACTATGGTTAATCCTTTTTTTACCTTCAATTATTGATAAAAGTACAAAATATTCTTTTAATTTGTTTTTAATTTCTACACCTATTACCAATTTATGAAAAAATACATTTCATAAATTCATAGTATATTTCATGTGTATATCATATGAGAAATTCATAATATATTTCATATGTATATTTCATAAATTCATAATACATTTAGCCATTGCATTCTTCATTCTATTAAAAAATACATTTCAAAATACACAATTTAGAATTTATTAATACATTTCAAAATATAAATTCATAATATATTTCTAAATTTAGAAATACATATGAAATGCACATTACTTATGTATTTTAGAATACAATTTAAAATAGAAATATGTATTATAGAATATATATATATATATATATATATGAATTATATATTTTAAAATATATATTTTATATTTTAGACTACACATTTTAAAATAAAAAATTTAACTTTTACTATTCTTTGCCTCAATTCTAATATGTTGGACTGCTTCTTCCAACACTTCCAAGTGTTTCTTCAGCCACCTTCAAAATTGTAAAAGTTCTCAAAATTACCCCTGAATTAATAGTAGGCAGACAAAATTATCTCTCTAAACCCTAAAATTTTCCACTCACCTTTACTTTTTTCAATCCACTACCGTCACCTCCAGCACACCTCCAGCCATTTTAATCGCCGGTTTGCTTCCACCTTCCATTTGCTTCCACCGTCCATCAACGTCTTAATATTTGTCAAGTATTTGAGATATGCATAATATATTGAACATTTTGTGGATAATTTGGGTGGTTTATGTGGGTTTTGAGATTTGGGGTATCACTACGCATTTGATTTTTATTTTTATATAGTTCTGAAACATCACATTCTATTTTTATATAGTTCTAAAATATTCCATTCCGAAATTGTATAGAAACAAAAATCACAATTTTGGAACATCCTATTTCAAAACTGTATGAAAAAGAAAATCACAAATTTGAAATGGGATGTTCCAAAATTATGACTTTCATTCTTATACAATTCAATTCTAGAATGGGGTATTCTCTCCGCCAGAAACTGTATAAAAACAAAAATCACAATTTCGGAATGAGATATTCCGAAACTTTCTTCCAAGTTTGGAATACACCCGCCACCACTGCTATGTACATACGCGCCGCTGGTTTGTCACCGTTCCATCACCACCAATGACACACGCTGCCACTAAAAACTCCTCCCACATTACACCTTACACCGTTCACGTTCCCTAAGTTCTGTAGCGTCAACGTTTAGTGCACTTGAGGCACCTCCATCTTCCTCTATTGTTACATTCATTTAATGTAACCAGAAACAATATTTCAAAAATTTGGATGTACGTTTAAGAACACTTAGAGTGTAGGAAGAAGCAGTCATATGTGTACTCCTGTAACCTTTTAACGTAAGTCCAGGCTTCTTCCTGCACCTCCATATCATCTTCCTGCACCTCCATACTCTAGGCAAATTTACCATTTAATCCTTTTTAAAATATTTCATATCCCATTATACCCTCCACCACCCCTTTTATCCTTATTCCTCAACTTTGCTTCCACCCAACGCCACTGCACCCCGTTCCCACACCACTACTGCACCCCATTCCACGACGGCTGCACCTCTCCCTCCACCTCCACCTCCACTTTGAGAGCTTGTATTTCAGTTGCAGATCTACTCACCTCTCACCTTGGTTGCTTGGTTCACCATCATTCTCCATTTACGGTTGGTGAAAACCGTACCTACAATCTTCAAATTCCATCATTTTGGCACTCATTCAAGCAATTGAAAGGAAGGTAAGCATCATTGTAAGTTTAATTTTAGATTGTAGAGGTAGTTGTGATGGATTGGTGGCGAAGGACGGCGGTGGCCTGATTTTTTTTCACTGTCGAACAGTTCTACGGTTTGTAGAAACCGTAGATAATTCAAATTTTCCCTTCTACGGTTTGTACAAACCGTAGAACAGTAGAAATTTTTTTCTATTCTGCAGTTTGTACAAGCCGCAGAAGAAATTTTTTTTTCTGTTCTACGGTTTCTACAAACCGCATAAGAAAAAAATTTGCTACTGTTCTACGGTTTGTACAAACCGCAGAAGAGAAAATTTGAACTACCTACGGTTTCTACAAACCGTAGAGACTCCAAATTTTGAATGTCTTACTTTTTGTGTAATCCGCAATTGTAAGAAT
>Ga0099825_1007036_pt1 | contig 13823 bp, 3 predicted proteins | sample SiratroredBW_FD_76838 | JGI IMG/M metagenome (GOLD analysis project Ga0099825, IMG submission 76838) | Root nodule microbial communities of legume samples collected from California, USA - Siratro red BW | ecosystem: Host-associated > Plants > Roots > Nodule | place: USA: California | collected... | reverse complement strand
TACACAATTTCAATATATTTATTATTATATATTTTAAATAATAGATATGAATTAAAATTTATGATTTAATGTCCCAATACCTTACTCTTACGTAACACAATCTGACTAAAATTTAAAATTATGAATTTGACTAAAAATCTTCAAAATTTGTAAGCCAACTTTATCGCATTAATGAGGCTTAATTTAAAAATCCTAAACCCTAAATTTTAAATCCTAAACTCTAAAGTTAGATATCAATTTATAATCTAATAATATAGGTCACTAAAATCTTGGTAGCTAATGTTAGATACCAATTATCTTAACCTAATTGGTCACTAAATTTAATCATTAATTCTATTTTGTAGTTATTTAACAACTAAAATCTAATTTGATAACTATTTTGGTCACAATTAGCAACTATTTCATTTGATAGCTAAAAATTGGTCTCTAAAGCTTTTTTCTTATATTGTTTTAAGAATTAATTTGTTTTTACCTATTTAAAAAATATCCATCCAGAATTACACCATTATACCAATTATCCCCATATTTAAGAACAGAATTAATGACGAAAATAGTATTAAAAGAAAATAGAAATTTATTTTAATGACATATATTTTTGTATAATAACGTATTTTTTTATTTTAAAACTGAAAAAGAAAATTCCTTTCCGATTTTATTAAGAAAGTATGTATAATTTCAAATCCAAGTAAATATAAATTAAATTGTCACTCGAATTGTATGGTAACATCTCAAAATTTGTATAATTTTAAATATATATATATATATATATATATGACTTATATTTAACATATGTTTAAAATATATATATACATCTAAATATTAAAAAAAGAGACAAAAGCAATTGTTACAGTATTTGTTCATCTAGAATTATATGTTTTTTTTTTTATCAAAACATGATCATATTAGGTTTATAGGATACAATAACAAAATAAAGGTAATAAAAGTATATTAAAAAAAATATTATGCATAATAAAATATTTAAAGAAAAAATAAAATAAGAGAGAAAAGTGAAAAAAAGGGAGAAAAAAAAGTTCAAAGAAGAAATTAAAAAATAAAATATTTTTGTAAATTTTTAGATGTTTATGGAATATTGTAGTATTTTCTAGGAGGTTTGGATGTGGAGAGATATACTAACTTATTATTAAGGAATTTAAGCAAGTTTATACACCCAACTACTTAATCAATAGGGTGTATTTTGATCTAACTACCTTGTTAGTGAAAAAGTTGCAATTCAAACTATAGATTAAATTGTACTATTATTATAGTTAAAGTAAGCTAAGTCAATTCTAATAAGTTGACTTAATGCGACATAAAAAATAATTTAAAAAAGAGTTAAAAATTATAAAATTACTTTTACTAAATAAATATTTATGATACTATCATATTAATGTTGGTTAATAGAATTTGTTTAATCAATTCTAGAAATGATACTAATTCAAATAAATTATTTATTGGTGTCAAATAATATTGATTAACTAAAACAAATATTAAAAATAAATAAGGTTAGTGTCAACTAATTAAGATAATTTTATTTATTTTTAATATTTATATTTATTTAAGTTAATACATATTAAAGTCGATGTTAATTTATATATTATAAATCTATGTACTTTTGTAATAACGGATAAGAATCATATATTGTTTTTAATCTAAGGTATAGATTTAAAGTTGATACATTTTTTCATTTACAATTTTTCTCTTTTATCCTTTATATAAATATCCTTACACTTATCTCTTTCGTTAATATTGATCTTCTTCATCCACACCCATCTCCTTCATCAACACTCATCTTTCATCCACGTACATTTCCTTATTTTTTTTTTTTCATTCACATTCATTTGCTTAATCCACATTTATCTTCTTCCTCAACACTCATATCCTTCACTCACTACAATTTTTTTTTTCATTTATATTTTATTTTGTTGAAGATGGAAGCATTTTGGAAGAAACTTTTTTTTTTTAAATTATTATCATTAACATAGGCCAAACTAGTGAAATTTCAACTAATATTAAAAGTAATTTTTTATTCGTGTCAATTATGTCAACACTAAATTAAAAAATTAAAAAGGGTCTATCTTCAAAAGTCAACTGTAATGAATTAGCAATAATGATTTTAGAGTTGTACACACATTGGACACAAATTCATTGTTATTGATAGATTATTGTTAAATTTTGCTTGTTAACATGCCAACACTGAATATTTATTTTCTTGTAGTAATGTTTTATTTATGTTACTTAGTTTCTTTTATATGAGTTTTCATTTTTCATATATAAATAAATAATTTTTTCTCATATAATCTTCATATCTAAAATTGAATGAAATAACATTTTGTGATAATTTTTATTGCCTGCGAAGCATGATTATTTTTTCTCTAGTTCTTATTTTAGAAAGTTTCTTTAAGTGACAAATCTTCCTTCTACTTATCATTAGACTATAGGCATGTTCGAACTAATCATTATCATTTTCCTTATACCGTTTTGAATTTTCGAATTGTTTCTTTCATTATTTTCCCCTTAACTTAGTCAAGAGCTTCAACTAACAACATTGAATCTTGTTTTGATTTAAGACAATCTTTGAGGTTATAGATCAATAATTCATGTCCATTACATCATGCAAGCTACCAATTTAGATCAAAATATATAAGAAACAATATCAATATATACTTACTCATCTAGCTTGCTAAAGGCTATTCATATAATCAATAACATACAAGGGATAATTGATTGTTTCTAAAAGACTAATAGTAAGTTAAAATTGAAAGACTAGCACTTAGTTATAAATATTTGGTTAGTCTTGAGATCTGTCTTATCATATGATAGCATATTTCCTTACACATATAATCAAATATTAATAACTTTTTCTTCTTGACTTGATGTTAGAAATCTCCATCAAATGCCACTACCTAATATGTTGTTCATATTACTCAATGTATCAGTAAAATATTTTCATTGAATCCCCTACCTTAATGCTCACACTATATATTATTAGTTTAGTAACACCTTCTAAACTATCTAGATAAGACATTTCTTTAGCTTAGTAATATCACTTTAGTGATTATAAATTATCACAATAAGGTCCATCACATATATTTATTCATTCTATATATATTAAATTTCATGTATCACATATTAATATATTATTAATAAACAAGGAAACACTTTATTAAATTAACAAGTAACAATTAATTACTATGCTTTTATAAATACATAACAAAGAAGTAATGTTTGCATGACACTTCCTTGACACTTCCTTACTTAGGCGTCCTCCTTCCAGTAAGAACCATATTTTTGCTTATTGCTTGAGTGAAAGATTTACATCAATTAAGTGACAGAGTCAATTAAGTGACAAAGTTGTCACTTTGGTGATATGCTAGTAGTGATGTAAGAATCAACATTGCACTCTCTCTCAAATGTTCAAACTAATCCTTGAGTTACAAGACTTCTTGTTTAAGCCACAAACTTATAGAAATGATCTCAAATCAATGAATCTTTATATTATTGGAGTAACTTCTTGTCACTTGAATTATGAGTGTCTTAGAAGAGAGAGATGTATTGTGATATTTCTCTTATTCAAACTTTAAACTTGAATAAGAAGTATTATTGTTTGAAAGTGTAATTAGACACTTAAGTGATAGTATTTAACACTTAAAATTAATACAATTATTTGAACATCTCTTGAATTATATCAATGTTTGAGCAAGAACTCCTCATTGACATTAGGTCATTTGAACTAGGTGAACAAACTCCACTAATGAAATTTCTGATTCTAAACAAATCAAAACATGTATTTTTTTTTTAATCTAGATCTATTCCCCCTTTGTGTACTACACATAAAATTGAAAAGTTTACCTAAACCTAAAATATTAGTCAATTACATAATTTTGTATAATATCACTTCTATTACAAGTAATAATTTTCATTCCATCATGAAAGAGCAACAACTCAAAATCTGTTATTTATAGTAAGGTTCAATTTAATCCCCTCCCCTAACCTTCATAAACAATTAATATCATCCTTTTTGTCAAGAGAAAATAGGCAACTAGGCATTATTAGAACAAACCTAAATTTGCTCTACTCTATTTCATGGTTGAACGTTATTGTAGAGAAGGCTACTATATTTCTTGCAGGCTAAATCACAAATTAGTGAAGTATTGAGATTTTAGAGAACAACTTGAAAAAATACGTTGACGTTCCTATCCTTTACATATAAGGAAATAAAACGACATATTAATTAGTTCGGTATTTATAAAGTCAACCTAAGACTAGTATCTCGAAAGCTAGATATTTGTCTTTTGTTGTTAGTTACTCTTTAGAATTTCGTTATTCAAGCTTTACCCTATTACATGTCAAAACAATAAAATAAAATGTTTCCAGAATCTATTTATTATAATTGAGATGACCAATTACCAATTGTAATACATCATCATTGCACCTTATATTGTGGTGTGTTGTTCACTTAACTACTTTCAATGGATGTTTCTTATTATCTGATTTTGATGCTTTCTTAAGTTAATTTGTTTGTAGACGGGAGCTCTTCCACTTCCTTCCACCTATGCTAGATAAGAAGTATTTTTACATTTTCTTTTGTAGCTTTGGCCGTTCAAAACCATCAACTTTGTCATTTTTTTTTTTTTTTTTTTTTTTTTTTTTTTTTTTTTTATTTTTTTTTTTATTTTTTCCCCAAAAAAAATACGAATTTAATTTTTTTTAAAAGGTTCTTTTTTTTTTTTTTCTTTTTTTTTTTTTTTTTTTTTTTTTTTTTTTGTAATTGTTACTTCTTCTTAAGTTATTGTATAATCAAGCCCCCAAAAAAATGACGAATTGAATTTCTTGAAACAGGATCTGATTTGTTTTTACCCTTATTTATTCGTATGTTGTTTGTGAATTTACTACTTCATTTAAATTATTTCCTTTTCTATCATTAAAAAGTTTTACCAAACAACATGAATATATATTCGTTTTATCTTTAAGGTTATTGTTGCTACAATAACTTCTACAGTGGGGATTGACTAATCAAATGTTAGAAGAATCATCCACTATGTCTTTGCTTGTTCAGATGAGAAATAGGCATACTGCAGCGTTTTTAATTTGACTAAAATAAATTTTTACCTTGTGATGCACTTTTCCTATGTTTCTTTTCTTATTTAAAACTTATATTACTCCCTTGTTCACTTAGATAATATGTTGGTTATTATTTCTCTTCTCTTATTTTAAACCTGTACTAGTCCCTTTATATTGCTAATTATTTATTTCCTTTTTCTAACACTTATATTTGGCGGACAACCAGTTCCAACTTATATTAATGTTTTGATTCACTTAAGAAGTATGTTCTCTCGTTCTTTTAGGTAGTATGTCTTCGTAAATATATCTTTTATCTTACACTTTGTTACAAAAATACACAAAATCAAGCACATTATATATTGGTTAGTTGTTTGATAATGTTATATTATAAAAAAAAAAAGTAAATTACCGATGAAAAATTACTAATAAAACTTTATCTGTTCATAAAATGTTATAAGTTATTTCAAATAATTGAGAGAGATTTTAGGTTGAAGTCACCTCTGATATACTTTGTCCACAACTTTAATAAAATCTTATTAATGAATAATAAAAATAATAAAATTATAAATAGTATAAATAATAATAATAATAAAAATAAAAGTGATAATAATATAAAAATAATAATAATAATAATATTTGTTAATTTTTTGATTGAAAATTTTGTCGATAAATACTATAATATTTATTGATTGATAAATCTATTAATAATTATTGATGGATTAAGTATATCCGTCGATTTATCGATTGATAAATCTATTAATAATTATTGATGGATTAAGTATATCCGTCGATAAATTTATTAAACTAAATTATTGACAGATTTTTGACTATCACTAATTCACTGATAATTTATATTTATCGACAAATTTTATGTATTATTGATGAATTTAACCATTAGTAATCCTAATTCTTTTTTTGTGATATGATAACAAGTAATATAATATAATGAGTTTTATTGTGATAAATTCTGATAGTATCTTATAATATAAGTTTAAGTTTAATTAATTCTTACAAAATTAGTTTATCAAGTTTATCTTCACTTATATAATATAACTTACTTTTATCTCGATGTATTAATAAAATCAGTAGAATATTACATTTTATATAGATTGAGATATCACTCGAATATTCTATTTTATTATATTTATTCTTTACTGATGAAAATATTAATACATATTAACTTTCATATCCACACTTTCCTTTCATGCATACCTAATTTCGTTGTCTTTATTTGATTTAATTACTTATTTATTTATCTAGTAAAATTTGATTTTAAGATAATTATTTCTCAAATATTAATTTTAAAATTAAATAGTTATTATATACTTACGGTCAAATATACGTGAGATGAATAAACTTTAGAAGTATTTGATTATATTTGAACAGTAATTTTCGACCGAAAACCACTTTTTATTTAAACTATACTTGTAATTCAATTAAATTCAAAAGATTCAACATGTTAAATAACGTAATATTCAAATATCATATTCAAAATATCAAATCAACCAACACTCAAAGAATTCAATTCAAACTACTACATTTCACATACACAAGAGTGTAAATAACTCCAAAAAAATCATCCATCACATTCAGGTATAAAATTCAATACTATCATCACATCCCTACCAATCAAAGGTTTACAATATTAAAAATAAACTATCCGACAACATAAATTTCGATTTCATGAACAATATAAACTAAATTCACAAGGATCTATATTGAGGTTTTAGCTCTCTAAGGTTCCACTCTCACAATTATTAATTCTTTCTAATTAAGTATATTAACTTTCTTTATCTCAATTCTTATGCTCTTCAAAAAATTATTTAAATAACATAAGAAAGTAACTTTCTCTTTACAAGTCTTATTTACAAACTAAATACATTTATGAGTTGGACTAACAAAAATTCATCTATTATGTTTAAATTTGACATGTGATTATTAAAACTCACATACAACCAAAACAAGAAAAGAGAATTAAAAATTTGAGAAAAAAAAAAAACTTACACAATTAAAATATGATTATGTAGATTGTGTGTTACTCTGTCACCTTCTAATTCATATGTTTTGGTAGAAGGAAGGATGAGAAATGATTTAAAAAATCTACAGATGAGTTAAAAAAATTATATTTTAGAGAGATTATATGTTTGAGATAAACACACAAACTCACACATATTGTATATTTCGATTGAAGAAATGATGAAAAACAATTCAAAAATTTATGGAAAAACCAAAGGTTTTATATTTTAGAGAGAGATGAAATATTTAAGATAAACACCAACCATATGTTTGACTGAAGAAAGGATGAAAAATAACTTCATAAATCTATAGAGAAAATATTTTATATTTTAGATAGATGAAATGTTTTAGATAAACACCACGTATGCAAAACTAGAGTAACATGATAGATGAATTAGATAAATTTTATTTTCAATTGTAATGAATTAATAAAAATAAATCATTCATTTATTTTGATCTGCTGAAAAATTATTTAAAAAAATTGATTCATTTTGAATTATTTGAGAAAATTCCATTAAATACATCTTACGGATCTATATCAAATTCATCCATAAAAGGAATACTACCTAACTTTCTATTTATATGAAGATCAATAATAAGTAGTTAAATTAGTTTTAATTAATTATTTCATAAATTTAAATTTAATTTTAAAGATAATCATAATTTAAAAGTGATGATTATTTTTAATGGCATATGTAAGGACTTATTTTCCGAGTCTTAGGTGAGAGAGTTTAAAGGTGAAATGAAGAATTAAAGTTATGCTTTAAGTTTAGTTTGAAAGTTATAAATAGAAAAATAAATAGTTTTCTTATTTATTTATATTATTTCTTGTTACAATTTTTTTTCTTAGTTCTCTTTAGGAGTTCAAGGAGTTACTCTTACCTCCTTTCTTCTTTTGTGTTTACAAGACAGTCATGAGCAAGTTTAGATTACAAAATGAGAATTTTGGTTGGATAAATTTTTCTTTTCTCCTTAAATTGTGAGTTCTCTTTTCTCTTTTTAAGTTGCATGTTGGAGTGTTTTGGTGGCTATGTGGTATGATGACAAAAGATAAGATAATTTGAGTATCTTGTAATATATTTGTTCGTTAGGATTAAGTGTTAACAAATAAATAAATATATTTTATAATATGAAATATAATTACGAGTCTGGATGTGATTTAATAAGATAAGAGGATCTATTGATAAATATGAGAGGTTATTTAGTATTTAGTTTATTGTTGTGTTGGAGATTTCACATCAACTAGAGATGAGACCTTTCAATAGTTTATAAGTGCATGTTACTTAGACAAGTCACAGTTTTGTAAGATTGAGTTAAACTTAAAATCCACTTCTGATATGGTATTAAAGCCTATCCTAGTAAGGTTGTTGGGGCTATTGGGCCACCTACTATCGGGCAGCTATCGGACCACCTTTACATATAAGTTTCGCGCTCGAGTTGTGGAGTCTCGACGTGAGGGGATGTGTTGGAGATCCCATATCGACTAGAGATGAGATCTTTCAATACTTTATATGTGAGTGCAAACCTCACTTTACAAACGGTTTTGTAAGGTTGAGTTAGGCTTAAAGTCCATTTCTGATAATTCTAACCACCTTAATGGACTTGGAGTTTGGTTAAAGAAATAAATTAGGGTGAGGGTTCTTTACAATTAACCATCAAGAAAGTGTGTTGAAAAAGAAAGTATAAATTAGAAAAAAAATATAAAGTGATTTTTATTGGATCTCTCATTAATTAAGTTAAGTCTCTCTTACTATCACATAGAAAATGATCATAAATATTAAGATGCCCTAAAATATTTATAATTGATTGTTTTTAAATTAGATTGGACTTCCATGAAGTTCTCCAACAAAATTTAGAAGATCCTTCACCTATTACCCTCTTTGTGAAACCTAAGATAAGAAAACTTAAGGTAAAGAAATTAACCAATTGTAGAGAAATTTTAGTAAGTCCTGAGAATTTGAATATTGTGTTAAATTATTGAATTTTTATTAGCGAATTAATTATATGGTTTCAATTAGTTATTTTGAAACATGTGAATAAAACAAGTAATATTCATTTCATATTGTGACGTTAAATACAAATACAAATCTGTAAAATAATATAAAAAATTGTATTTTACATATAAAATATTATATATGAATACAAATTTATATGTATATTAAATATTATATACGAAATATTATATACGGATGCAAATTCGTTCCGTATATATGGATTTCCAATTTATATATATATATATATATATATATATATGCTTAAATTAATTAAAAAATTATAAATTTTTTGTTGTTTCTTCCTAGTGTTAGAAGTCTTCTCCTACGTATATTTCACAGGCTGTGTTATCCCACATTGTCATATTATTTTTTGTTCAAAACTGTACATCATCACACAAATCATTTAGCTTTCGTTTGCCGTCACATCGTCCCACAACTAACATTGTTTGCTTATACTAAGGTTGTGGAACTCAGAGACGGTAACATGAATTTTCTTTTTCGTATTATTTGTGATTTGAAATAGAAGATTTATAAATAATCTTGAACAACACAAATTACATCATCTTAATATCTTAACCTTAATTTTTCTAAGGTTATTGGTTTTGAGTTTAAAATTTATTCTAATTATTCCTCTTAATTTTGTTTTCTTTATTTTTTTATTTTTTTTGTGATGATTAGAACTTTGAGCTTCAACTTCAACACTTTGATCTCCTCTTTGAAAGATCTCATGTAACCTTTTACAACTAGACGTTCCTTATATACTCATTCTACACAGAAAAATTAAAGGTAATTATTATTGACCATTCACATTCCTCCCAAAGAGAAACCCATATCCCTTAATAAATTTCTAATTATTTGAATTAATGTAACTTATTTTTTTTTATAATAATAAATATGGTGTTGGTGTTAATGTATAAGTGGGAAATGATGTCAAGAAAATAAAGATGTGTGACAGGTTAGGGAAGAGTGAGGGGAATGACGAAAGACAATTTTTTCTTTTCAAAGTTTTATTCTTTTTGAACAAATTTGTGAATAGACCAAACAGAACTAAGTGAGGATAATGGCAGTGACAGGTTTTGTTTTTCAAAGTTTACTTTTTTGAACAACTTTATGGGAATGATTCTACTTTGGGAATAGACCAAATAGAACAAAGTGAGGGGAATGGCGACAGATTTTGTTTTCAAAGTTTTACTCCTTTTCCTTTTAAACAAATTTATGGGAATGATTGACTGATGTTAAAATAGACCAAACAGAACAAAGTGTGATAGTTAGCTCATAGTGTAATCTTCAAGTAAATAATACTGTTGTTTTAGTATATTAATAAGTTTTTCTGTGTTATTTGACTATATAAGATATTAGTAATGAGAAATTGTTAAAAGATATATGAAAATGAAGAAGGGTGAAGATGTGTAAATTAATTTTCAGATATTTTTTTTTTGTCTTGAAGTAAGATTTTAATTAGATACCTTTATTTTTGCTTATTTTTAGTGGGTGCTAGTATATAAGTCCATGATACAAAGTCATACTCCAAAATTAATTAGTTAATTAATCTTCAAGTAGTACTCTATCCTATCAATAAAATTATGCTGCCTAATCATTCCCTAATTAATCATAAATTTTATTGTATATAACAGTGATAGAAATTAATAATCCGTATTAGCAAAATCAACATTAAAAGTAATATATTCAACTAACATATTTGTGGTGTTATTAAAGAGTGTGTTATGTTAGTGTGATAAACATTTTCTTTTTGTCCAATATATGTACTTCTACTCTGTAAATGTTGCTAGCTTTGGGAAAATTAATAAGGATTTGAAACCTATATTAGATATTCCTTTTGTTCATGAAGCATAAATTAGCTTACAAGTGTACCATGATATATAGATAATGCTTAGATTGCTTTCTTTCTAACATTTTGTGGTTATTTACTTTGTCCTTCTTGTAATATTCTGTGCAACAAGTGTCAGAGAACTTTGTCTTGTATGATTAGATAAGTTTCAGCTCCAATTAATTAAGAAAGTTAAAAAACAGCATCTAATGCTTAAATTATTGAAATCTTTGACATAGAATAGGCCATTTATGCCTGCAATTAGATGTTAGCAATTAACATTATGCAAATTATTTACTTGGTATTGAGAAAGAGAAAGTGCCATGCCAAATTTTCTTTCAACAAAGTGCTCAAAAATTTTCTTTCTCTGCTCTCCTCAGTTAACGAACGTTTTTCATTGCAGCCTCTGTTATTCATTCATCCCTTTCTAATTATCACTATCATCTTAAACTTTTCATTGCAGCCTCTATTATTCATTCATCCCTTTCTAATTATCACTACCACCTTAAACTTTTGGAACAACTATGATTACCCTTAACTCTCTGGAAACTTCTTCACCCTTTTGCATCTCAGTGTTCTGTTTCTTAATCTTTTAAGTTTGTTGGTACCTGTATTTCTATTATGGTTTTGTATTATGATCAATTAATAGTGTTTATTTAAAGAATGAAAGCTTATTAAATTATAAACTGTTATATTTTGTTGAGGGAGAATCGAGGGACTTAAAAGACTTCTGGTGGGATTCATTCTCAACAATCAGCAAAAGATTATTCTCAAAAATCAAAAATCAACAGCAAGGGTGCTAGAGATTGTTGAATTTATTCAATCTCAAGTTGGCCATCACAACATGAACAAAGATCACAACAAAACAATGATCATGATCAATATAAACATACTAACTACTGTTGTTATTATTTGACATTTGATTTTTATTTTAATCTTTTATACTATATTAAGATATGACACAAATTATTTGCTGTTATACTATCAATTATATTAATTATGTATTGTGAGAACTTGCTTTATATGTTATAACTTGTTTTTGAATATGATATTACTTGATTTAGATAATGTGGTGTTTGAACTCTATTTTAAATTACATTTTCAGACAATTATTTTGGATTTTGTATTACAGAATACAAATAAATTTAGAATATTTATAAAATATATTTTTTTATCACTAAATTATTTAGACACAAATGTACATAATGTTGACTTTACAAAGATTTAAATATAAATATCTATTTTTTTATTTCAGTTGAATATTAGTTACATACGAATTTTTTTTATGTAATTTGTATGTATCTGTAATTTGTATATAATACATCTGATCATTATTTATAAACTATGTATGATTTATTTCATAAATAAATTACATACAAAAATAATTTTATATATAATGTTTTTACGTCACATTAGATTGATATTCAGATTTATATTCATATGTAATTTACCAGTAATTACTATTTACATATGAATTTCTTCTGTCGATATATAACTTGAGAGTAAAATGAATTAATTTTAATCTGGACATTTCATTCTTTATTTTACATTAATAGTTTATATTAATTAGGTGATAAATGCATTGTGATCAAACATTCATGTTCCAGCTTCATGAGTATTGCAATTCTGTCTCCATAAAAAATAATTATAGTGCAATTTTTGGCTAATTAACGTGAGCTGTTAATATAAAATAAAACAGAAGATGAAGATTAAAAATAACTAGTTTTATTTAATATTAGACTAAGTTGATTAAAAGTAAATGGATGAAACTGATTCAATTATTTTTGTAAAATTAATAAATTGGAAAATTATACTTATAGATTATAAAAGGTAATTAAATTATTTTATTATCACTGTGCGAAATAATGAATAGTGAAATAATAAACATAAAAAATAATAAAATACTATTTCCCCAATATTTTTGTCATAGTCATCTTTTAAACAAGACAATAACGAAAATACGATAGCTAACTATTATTCATTTCACATAAAAAAATTATCACTCATAATCTTAATGTACAATTTCATTTTTTTAACGATGTCAGATGACACCAATTAAAATAATATCAGAGGAACTAAAATGTTTTGATAATTTATATTTTTAAGATTTATTTTATTATTTTTAATTGAAAGGATCAATTTGATCAATTATTATTATTTCAAAAGTTAAATTTATAATTATTTATGGTTTTAGTGATATTTTAATATTTTATCAATTTCAAGAATATATTGTATGGTTAATATTGGATTTGCGCATAGATTGAAAAAATCAATGCGTGACTTAAACCTAAAAGATAGTACATAAATTAATTATCTTTGAGAATGCGAATAGTAATTTCCCGGTAGTATGATAATTTTTTTTTTGTTATTCTAATTGTTGATCTTATTGTGAGTTAGTTTTTATAAAGAGTTGAACCGACAGTTGGTTTTGATTTAAAATAGTTTTATTTTCAATTTTTATAAAACATGAAAAACATGTATATTTGACTTTTTATTGGTTCAATAATGAAAATGTTGAACATATGTTTGGTACTTAACCATTGTAAAAACATTTTATAAATTTTTTTATTCAAAAAAAACAGAAGGAAATTTTTAGAAATAAAACATGTTCATATCTTCATTAATATTAATTTATTTTGCTATAAATATATATTCACTTATCTCCAATGATTTTTTTTTACCAACATCTATATTTAATTATAATCACCAAGTTTAATTATATATATATATATATAGATAGGTAGATACACGCACACCAATGTCAAACGACAGTCAAAATATTCAAAATTAGTTTGCTTAGTTTAATTTTGAATCATTGTTAATCTTTTCTTGGGACCCACCTGAAAGTGAATGATGTGTTTTTTTTTTTTTTTTTTTTTTTTTTTGTTTTTTTTTTTTTAATAAAATAAATTTTTTTTCTTTTT
>Ga0099825_1007035_pt1 | contig 13823 bp, 10 predicted proteins | sample SiratroredBW_FD_76838 | JGI IMG/M metagenome (GOLD analysis project Ga0099825, IMG submission 76838) | Root nodule microbial communities of legume samples collected from California, USA - Siratro red BW | ecosystem: Host-associated > Plants > Roots > Nodule | place: USA: California | collected... | reverse complement strand
TAGTAGAGAAATAATAGTTTCTTAGTTTGATTAGCATTTCGATATATTACAGCTTTGTTAGTTGATTTTGTTTCATCAGAACTCAAATCTAATTTTTCTTACTATATTATTCAATAATAACAAGAAAATATGAATGCTATAATTAATTGTTCCTTTCAATTATTTGAATACCTTAATCTAACGATAATGAAAATTTCAAGTATTTAAACACCTTAATCCAATGATAATTTCAAGTATTTAATTAATCTAATGATAATGAAAATTTCTAGTATTTAATCACCTAATCCAATGATAATTTCAAATATTTAAATAATTTTATTAATGCAATCCAATAATAATAATAATAATAAATTATGTGAATGAGGTATGGAAAAATTTGACATCCAATAGATAATACGCAATATGATGTCTAGAGGTTTAGAGAAACTTGTCAGATATAATAAAGAATTAATAATTTAGAAAATAGAAAATTTTGATATCTTATTGATAATACGCTCGCTGTACAAATTTACCAAATGTAATAAAGAATTAATGATTTAAAAATATTTATAATATCTTCATTTAAATTTTTTAATTTAATAAATGATTCAAAAGGGGTAAAATGAGTTTTGTATTTAAATTTCTTTTTCTTTATCAAACATTGAGTTAAAATAATATTATATTTTTATAAGTTTAATATTTAAAACAACATCCACAATCCTTTATCTCAAAATTATGGAATAATAGATATTTCATATTTGTTTCCCAAAAACATAAGATAAATATTACTGTCATATTATATTTTACATGTACAGATTTACCATTATTATTAATACAAAAATCAAATCTCACATGAAAGAATAATTTGATAACTTAAACTTAGAGTGTGGATTATTATAGATTGTTCTGATATCAAATATGAAACACTTTAATTTCAATAATATTTAGATTAATATTTATAAGCGACTGTGACTTTATAAATATAACACATTATGATTTTGTTTTTACTTTAATATTAATTTTATCTAAATTAAATATATTGAGAAAATTTGATATAAAAGAATGATGTCATTTTTAACCCAAAATCTTACGGTATTAAGTTTTTGGGTTAAATTAATTTCTATTTTAATTATACTTAAAAAATAAATCATTTTAATCTAATTAAATAAATATGGATAATATCTTGTCAGAGTAACAACCATATGCAGTAGTTAAAGATACGTGGAACTATCCAACAAAATGAATAAATTGATAACAACTGGTATCTAGAATGCTTAGACCAAAAAAGAAATATTAGCTAACAACTAGTGACTGCCATTCATTATTTAACATTAAATACCAATAACCTTTTGCTGATAAAAAATAAGCCACATGAATTAATCACTATTTATAAAAAAGTTAAAGTATTCTTAAAATATTTTATTTTATTTTATTAATTATTTGTTAATAAAAAATAATAATATTTGCATTCATCAACCAGGTAAAAATAATCACCTAATCATCACAAAAATTAGATAATCGAGTAAGACGCTCAATTAACTTTTTTTTTTTCAAATATAAATAAAAATATAAAACGTGGAAATAAACATAATAGGATTAGTTATATAATGTAATTTTTTTATCACAGCCCATATTATAAAATAATTCATAATCAATTGTAAAATGCATATAATTATATTTTTTAAATGTTTTTAGAAATTTAATAAATCTTATAAAGATAGTATGGTATCATATAAAAAAAATTAAATCTAACTTAATTTTAGAAACAGGGTTATAAGACATTTGTGAAAACTTCATACAACAAAATAATATTTTAAATAAAACAAATATTATCAATCAATTAGTCAAATTATCTACTCACAGTTATAGTATATACATTTCATGTATAATGGAAAAATAAATAATTTGTCAGTTCTTTATATATCACTTTCACCTATTCCTTGTTACAATATCATGATTACTGAAAGAATTATTATTGTATTATTATAAAAAGATTCTGAGTTACATGTAGATGAAGAAAATGACAAGTTATAGAAGATATAACTATAATTTTAAAAACGATCTTTTACATCACTGTTCAAATAACAATTATTTTTATAATAAAAATATTATTTTATAATAAAGTAATAATTTATATGTTTTATTGTCTGTGCAGTCAAGAAAAACATGCTGTAAATATGGATGTTTGTCAAAAATCATTTGAAAAGAAATGAAAAGAAGGGTGTACGATAACATTACTGTTTATCTTATACATTTATTTAACAATCTATATTTTTATTATTATTTTATTATTTATATAATATTTTATTAAATAAAATAATGTTAAATAAGTGTAATAAATGTTCAGTGACGTTAAAATGAAAAAGGTAGAAGAAAGCAGGATATACAGCTCATACATCTATTCACAAGGATTCATAATATACAGCTCATACATCTATTCACAAGGATTCATAATGGTCCATATCAACAAGCATTAAGAACTGCTTGCTTTTCTGTGCCTTCTTCCTCCTCAATGACCCAATTATTTTCATTTGATCTTTTGGATTGGTGTATTTCTGAAAAATAAAAATAAGTTTTTGGATTAGAAAATAAATTTTCCAGGAATAGGATAATTTAAAATAAAATTTTACCTTTTAAAACATGCGTAAAATCCAAATCCTATTTCAGAACAGTTTAATATAAAAACCTATTTTTAGCTTTCAAAATAGTTTATTCTGAAAGGTACAACTACTATTGATCACCACAATTAATCATAACTAACTTTACACTATAAAAAAAAAAAATGCATGTACTTTCATTTTTATCCTAAAATTTATACATCATTCTTATTAAAGATAATATAATCTTTTTAAAAGGAGCATTTTAAAAAATTAAAAAGTTATAGCAGAAATAAGGTACGGAGGTGTAGGAAGATGTATACCTTTTTGGACAAAAACACTGTAAGTTTCAAACCATACAATACCAACAATTCTAATTGAAAAGTTTGACCTTTTTTAAATTCTTAATTATAAATAAACAATTATTTACACACATAGAAAGGCACAGACATTTATAATTGTACCTACCTAAATGGTTTAAATATATTTTCAGTAGATGGATTGTGATTTCAAATTTATATTCTTGAATTTTGTATTTAATCTAATTAAATTGAATGCTTTTTAGATTTTAAAAAAATAAAATTAATGTTCATTTTAAAACATTGTTTGGTTGCTATTGGTTTCAATTGAAATTTTTTACCTGGTATGCCAAAATATCTTTTTGATTTGGATGTGTCGAATCATTATTAGTAGGTATCAACTAAGGTTTTATCATCTTGAACTTAAATAGATTATCGTCCACAAATTCCAAATGAAGACATAATTTTAGCCATATTGTGCTCTAAATTATGCTGCATTGTGTAACTTTTTATTTTGCAATATTATGTAACTGCTAATTTACTAGTGTATGATAGTTTATTCACTTTTATTCTAAGAAGTAGTTGTTAAATATTGAATGGCTGCCACTACTTGTTAGGTAGTATTTCTTTTTTGTCTATGCCTTCTAGAGATCAGTTGTTATCCATTTATTCATTTTGTTGATAGTTTCATGGGTCTCTTTAACTACTGTATATGGTGGTTTCTCTGAAAAGATATTTATATAAATTCAATAAAATAAATTATATTTTAAATTAATATTTATTTAATTATATCAAATTGATTTATTTTTTTGGATATAGTTAACATTTGAATTAGTTTAAATTTAAATCCATATAATTTAGATAAAATTAACATTAAAATATTTCATAAATTTAGATTTTATTTTATTTGAACTAATTATTATTTATATTTTTTACTAAATAATTAAAATCTTAAATTTTTATTTAATTTCAGTTCTAATTATTCCTTTTATTCTTTCATACATTAACTTTTTTTCACCATTAAATTAGTTTTGCTTATAAATTTTTTTCTCAATTTTATATTCTAATAATATGAACACCTGAGTATGTTTAATGCATCTATTTACTTTTACTATAAAAACTTATTGTTTTATAAATTTTCTTATTTCCTCCCATTCTTTATCTATGGAAAACAAAAGAATATTTTATGTGATAAAATAAAATTTATTGATTCTTTTAGGTTCGCTGTTCATGTTTAAGTTCATCAGCTAGTTAACAAACTTTTATCTCAGGGTAAACTTACCCTCTTGACTAATTCCTTACCCTCTTGGCTCACGGAAGACGATCTTGCCTATTATGTATCCAAATTTGAGAAAACGGGCTTCACAGAACCCTTGAATTATTACCGAAATTTGAACTTGTATTATTATTTCTCCTTGCATAATCTTTTTCGGGGAAAAATATTTGGAAAACATGATAAGAATCATACATTAGAAAGAGAGAGGTAATTAATTAACTGTATGTTGTTTACAGAAACTGGGAGCTGACAGCAGCGTGGAGTGGAGTGAAAGTCAAAGTGCCGGTAAAGTTCATCACAGGTGAGTTGGACATGGTATACACCTCACTAAACATTAAGGAGTACATCCATGGAGGAGGTTTCAAAGAAGATGTGCCAAATTTAGAAGAAGTGATTGTGCAGAAAGGAGTAGCTCACTTCAATAATCAAGAAGCAGCTGAGGAAATCAATACTCACATTTATGATTTTATCAACAAGTTTTGATCACAAAACGAATTGAAACTGGAACACAGTTGCAAGGTGGTAGGTGGCGAAGGTTGTAAGTGGTCAACACAGTTGAAACTGGAACCGAACTGTTGGGTTTATCTTACTTATGATAAGTGCATTTCTAATTTCTATTGTTTCTCTTTGACCTGATTATTCAAAGATAAAGATAAATAATAATATAATAATATTATGAAAGAAAAATATTAAAATAGTGTATTTTATTAATAAAATATTATATATAAATAAAATAATAATATATATTAATGTTAAATTATGTAAAAATAAATAATGATGTCAACCTCACACGTACAAACAACTGTAGACGCCGGTATCAAGCTACTATTCATGATAGAATCCAAATAAAATGAGACACATAGTACACTGACTCCTTATGTTTGGCTGATAAAATCAAGAACACACACAGAACTTTAAACAAAGCACCGTATCAAATTGAGTTAGCATCAAACTCACTCTCACAGCAAGAAGAGAAGAGATGGAGGGCGTAGTAAACAGAACAGTGGAAGTGAATGGCATAAAAATGCATGTTGCAGAGAAAGGAGAAGGTCCTGTGGTCTTGTTCCTCCATGGCTTCCCTGAACTATGGTACTCCTGGCGCCACCAGATTCTTGCTCTGAGCTCCCGAGGATATCACGCTGTTGCACCAGATCTACGTGGCTACGGTGACACAGAGGCACCAGCTTCAATCAGCAGCTACACCTGCTTTCACATAGTGGCTGATCTGGTTGCGCTTATAGACTCTCTGGGTGTCCAACAAGTCTTCCTTGTGGCTCATGACTGGGGAGCCCTCATAGGTTGGTACCTCTGCATGTTTCGCCCTGAAAAAGTGAAGGCTTATGTTTGTCTCAGTGTGCCTCTCTGGCCCAGAAACCCAAAAGTGAAGCCCGTTGATGCCATGCGGGCCGTATACGGAGATGACTACTATATCTGCAGATTCCAGGTTAGTAAATTCTCTCATTTTCCTCATTTAAACAAGAAATTAATTAAAACATTTTTTTTTATTTATGTGTGAAACTAGGGGAGAAGGTTGTGGAAAGTTATGTTATGGTAGATCTAATTGTATTTAAAACGTTTGACAGAAACCAGGCGAAATGGAGGGTCAGATGGCTGAAGTTGGGACTGAGTATGTGCTCAGAAACATCCTCACTACTCGCAAACCTGGTCCTCCAATCTTTCCCAAGGGAGAGTTTGGAACCGGATTCAATCCAGATATGCCTGACACCTTGCCTTCTTGGCTCACCCAAGATGATCTTGCCTTTTACGTATCCAAATTCGAGAAAACGGGCTTCACAGGACCCTTGAACTATTACAGAAATGGAAACACGTAGGATAATTGTTTGCCACTGTATATTCTTAATCAATGTTTACTTTTTGGGGGGTAAACATTTGGAAAATATAATGAGGAGCACTAATTAATTAACTACATGTTTACAGAAATTGGGAGCTGACAGCACCGTGGAGTGGAGTGAAAGTCCAGGTGCCGGTAAAGTTCATCACAGGTGAGTTGGACATGGTATACACCTCACTAAACATGAAGGAGTATATCCACGGTGGAGGTTTCAAAGAAGATGTGCCAAACTTAGAAGAAGTGATTGTGCAGAAAGGAGTGGCTCACTTCAATAATCAAGAAGCAGCCGAGGAAATCAGTAATTACATATACGAGTTTATCAAGAAGTTTTGATCTGATCACAAAATGACTTCAAATTAGAATAAATTGTTGAAGTTGCTGTGTGTTTTTATTTTATGACTATATGTACTGATTAACACAGGTTATTTCTAATTATGCAGGACATATGCATAAGTAAGAAAAGTTATTTTAACTAAATATGGTTCTAGTGTTTGAATATAATAGCTAAACTCCTTGTAATTCTTTTCAATTCTCGACTTAAGCTTACACTGATATGTTACTCGTCACCAAGTTGCAATGTATTGCACAGTAAAAAGAAACTACATAATGGACATCTTTTGCATTCACAATTCATGTGCTTGTTTGCAAAGCCTGCCATGTCTTTAGCCTGAAGTAACTTTTTTTAAAAGTGCTGTAACTCGTATTATTTTCGTGATCTTGTGCCGAAACTATATTCCATATACACTATATTTTGTCATTCTCCGATCGACCCTTTCTTTAACTATTTCTCGTGTACAATCAACAAAATAGAACTTCTATGATGGATTGACTATAGTAATAAATCATTAATGGTATCGAATCGATGAAAACAAACGAATCACCAAAGACAATGACATCTAAGATCACTTCATGAAACGATTTTACGATGTTTTCATATATTATGTCGAAAACAATTTCCGATTAAATATTGTTTGGCGAGAAAGGTGGCGGCAGAGGGAGGCACCATTAAAAAAGGGTAGCCCACTCGATCCACGGATGAAAAGGTCACGAGAAATGACAGGGTTTTCAACTCATCAAATGTGTTTTTTAATACACGCTAATGTAAAAACAAGGGGGTAAGAACGATGTCCATACTTGAATTCTTATCAGAACAAAAATAAGAGAAAAACAGTCACCAGCGCCTATAACAAAATGTTGAATTTCAGAACACTACTCAAAAAATATAAAGTTTATCTTCTTAAACTCTAAATCCTCTGCTGTTCCTCCTTCCTCTAGCCTTCTCAAACTTTCTTCCCTTGGATCGAACATAGGGTTTGGTATGGCTGTGTGGCACACCAGGAGCCTTCCCAAAGTGTTTCACAGCTTCACGGGCATTTTTGGGGCCTCTTAGAAGGACCTGCATTCAAGTATATAAATGAAATTAAGCCTTACAAAAGCTTAAACTCAACGCTCACAATCAGAGGCAACACTAGGATAAACTTAAGCTTCTGATTTCTATACTAAAAGGAATACCAATCTAAAGAAGTGGAAAAAAAAAACAAATTCAGTTCAACAATGTGTGCTCAAGAACCATATATTTGTTTAATTGACACAACACAACTAAAGTAGCAAGATTTAGAAATTCACTCCAAAAACAACAAAGGCCAATTGTTATTCACACATACCGTATTCTGTCCCAAAGGAGCCCTAAGAGCAAGCTGATCAAACGTCAAGCATTCACCGCCTGCCTTTTCTATTCTTGCACGTGCTCTCTCTGTAAACCTCAGTGCTGTAATTTTCAATGGCGCAACTTCATATGCTCTGATATCATCAGTTACAGTCCCCACTACAACAGCAATTTTATCTTCCTACATTTTAAAAAAATCAAACGTCAGTGAAATATAAACTATAATTAATAATTAATCAAACGATATGAGAACTAGCTAAGCCAGTACAAAAAATGTAAAAGTAAGAGATAGAGAGACCTACCTTCCCCTTTGTATACTTAATCAACCTCGACAAAGAAAGTGGAGGCTTGTTCACCTTGCTCATGAACAAGCGCTTCAGTATCACAGCATTGAAATTGCTGCCAGTCCTTCGAACAAGGAAGCGATAAAGCTGCGCATGTAACATTAATCAGAATCTCTCTACGCATAAGTAGTATCAAAAACATACTTCTGATTTGAATACAAATTTATATTGACAAACGAAAAAAAAATAAAAATTAAGTTCCCTCAGTACAATGAAAGTAATAATCATGTTATCAGCATTAGCATGGTAAAAAATAAAGCATCATTGGGAACCTTACGTATGTTGATGTTCAATGACAAAATTATGCACAAGTAAACTACCTTCACGTAAGGGAAAAATTGAAACTTTGGCAGCAGTACAAACAATGAGACAATAAACTATTTAAAATGGGTGTGTTATGCATAAGGGACCTATCACTAATGTGACCAATCAATATTTGAATTGAAAATACTTAAAAGTGTGCAGAGGCTCAGACAAATGTGGAAAAGGTATATTCCCAGACCTTTCAAATGCAGAAGGGTCTCATAATGAGCTGGGATTCACATTTATCATCATCGTCGTGAAAAACGAAAACACACACATCAGATCTAGGGAACCATATTCATGATATACATCGCAAGGCAGAATCGAAGAGAGAGAAACCTTGACAAGTAGTTTGAGGTAGATGTCGTTGGACTTGGGTGCTGTTCTTTTGGTCTTTTTGCTCTTACCCCCAGCCTTAAGATCGATCCCCTGCGTATCATAGGCAAATACAAATGCATAAAAAGTTGTCGAATATAAGCTTAACACAGAGTAGAGGTACATTCAAAGGAGCAAAACAGAGACGGAGAAGAAAAACGCTTACCATTGCTGCTTTGGGTGTGGAACAGCACACAACTATGAATGGTTATGTCTCTCAGACTTAACGGCGAGTGTAAAATGAAGTTATGTATGCTAGGGTTTTTAGTATTGGATCTGGGCCTCTTGCTTCTGTTTTGGGCTGGGTGTTACGAGGCAAACAAAGGCCCAAAACTACATATTCAATCTACTTTCACATTATTTCGGACACTTTATTTGTCGATTTTTTAATTTAAAACTGGAACATTATACTTTTTCCAGCATATTTATCTCTTTCAATTTTATCCATTTTAATAATTATATTTTTCTCTTTTAAAAAAATTATATCGTGTAATTGTATAACGAAAATAACAATAATAACTTAAATTTGTCAACTTACACTTTTTTCTTATGAAAAAACACGTAAGAAAAATCTTAAAATCACCATTACTAACATTTTTAAAAAAAAAAAAGTGTTTAAAAAATAAAACAAGATGTCTACAAATGTTTTTGCTACATACCCGGCAAAGAAAATATTTTTGAAATTATCTATTTTGTTAAAAAAATAAAAATTTAAATTTAAATAAACAATTTATAGTACAATTTTCTTTCTATTTATGATTCCGATATAATCAATACCGTCCTAACATTCATCTTACTTCAAAGTATTCCGTGTGCAACGAAATATTATTTTGGTAAAAAATTAATATATTGAATTATAAAAATCATCGGTTAATTATTAAATAAACAATGTGGCATACATATATTGTTTTAATGTTTTTAAATATTGTAAACTAAATTGGTTTTCCTTTTTCGTGACACAAAAGAAAGACAAACACATATACTAAACTATTAAGGAAATTCTCTCTTGTATTAATGTATTAAATTCCTATAGAAAAGGAAGATGCTTAGGTAAAGCAAGAGAAGGGGTAAAAGATTATTTGAAAATAAAGAAGGTGGTATAGTTGCTAAATGCGTATGCGAGTGAATAAACACTCTGCATGGAACTAATAATGTCCATATTATTATTATTATTATTATTATGTAATAATAGAAAGAGAATAGGATTAGAGCAATGTGCGGATGGCGTGTAGAGGGGATTACGGCGAAGTCCAAAGAGAAGGTTGGAACATAGTACCTGGCGAATGGCGAATGGCGAATGGCGATTCCGACATTTGACCAGCACAGAGACAACCAACGAGTGAGAGACACGTGGAAGAGGAGAGTTGACAAGCTCATGATGTTCTTACGCGCCATTTGGTCCCCTGCGTTGAAGGTTTCAACCGAATAAAGAGTAGATTTTTAGAGCAAAGCCCAAATTTTGCAAATATTAGAGTTGAACCCACCCACCTCAGCTTGGGAGTCGAGTTGAATATCCCAAAATAATAATTAATTAAGTAATTAATTAATTAATGATTACGGGAATAAAATGAAAGGGGTAGACATAATCCATCCATCCATCGATTGTAGGATGATGGCGATGATGGGTTGACAGAGATCGTTGATTTAAAGAAGAAGATGATATAAAACCTGAAAAGGGTGTTTGTCTTTGTGTGTGTTTCGGTTGGGCCATCTTGTCCATCTATCAAAAATTCCCATCCCACAACTAAATTTTCTTATTTATCTTCTTCCTCTCCCATCTTTGGCTCCACCATCCATCCAAAAGAAAGAGGCTTCTTGTGTTGTGTTGTGATAGGAAGAGGGAAGAGGGAAGATGATGATGACCACAATGGAGGGGATGATGGACAAGGCGGTGTTGGATGACGTCATTCGGAGGCTTCTCGAAGGGAAAGGAGGCAAACAGGTTCAGCTCTCTGAGTCGGAGATCCGTCAACTCTGCGTCAATGCCCGACAAATCTTCCTCTCTCAGCCAATTCTTCTCGAGCTCCGTGCTCCCATCCGCATCTGCGGTTAGCCACCCTTTTCCATTCCTCTTCAAATTTTTAACCTTTTTCCCTTATACATCTCGTTCATCCTCAATTCATCTGCCAAATCTTATGGATGTGTGTTGTCACCCTCAATTTAGATGATCGTCCGCTGAGGGAGATTTGATTTGCTTCTAAAGGACCATTTTGTTTTAATTGTTATATGTATTAACAATCTGCAGGAGATGTCTGATTTTGTTTAGAAGGTGAAGGAAAATTGCTCCAGTTTTAGAAAGATGGATCTTTGGATTTTCGGATTTAGAACATTTGTCTGTCAAGGAGGATAATTAATGATACAATGATACACGTTCCTTGTTTGTTCAATGAATTATTAAATGAAACAGACAGGAACAAAGAGATACTTGCTCATAATTGCTCGCTGCAATTGTATTTTGAATTATTTTGGTTCGTATGCCATGTTCTGATGCATTTCTTCGAAATACATTCTTCCCTGTATCTCCGATATTTTGGGAAAAAGATAATCTTTTAGAGATCCAACTTTGCAGTCTAGTGTGGAAAACGGATTTGGCTCTTCTGAGATGATAAGATATATTAGCGTGGTGATAACCATTGATTAAGAAATCAATTATTGGGATTTTAATTAACTTTAAATTTTATCATTCTCAACCTAAATTTTTTGAATCAATAAGCACTTTATCATTGTCCCATTTTCTGAATCCCTTGTTTCTGATGGTGTGGTTGTGTTGTAGGTGATATACATGGTCAGTACCAGGACTTACTGAGGCTTTTTGAATACGGTGGCTACCCTCCTGCGGCGAACTACTTGTTTCTGGGGGATTATGTGGATAGAGGGAAGCAAAGTTTGGAGACTATTTGTTTGCTTTTGGCCTACAAAATAAGATATCCAGACAAAATTTTTCTCTTGAGGGGAAACCATGAAGAAGCAAAGATTAACCGTATCTATGGTTTTTATGATGAATGTAAAAGGAGGTTCAATGTAAGGCTATGGAAAATATTTACCGACTGCTTCAACTGTTTGCCGGTGGCTGCCCTCATTGATGAGAAAATACTTTGTATGCATGGAGGACTCTCCCCAGAATTAGAAAATTTAGATCAGATAAGAGAGATTCAAAGGCCTACTGAAATTCCAGATAGTGGTCTCCTATGTGATCTGCTTTGGTCTGATCCTGATGCTACCATTGAGGGTTGGGCCGAGAGTGACCGAGGCGTTTCATGTACCTTTGGACCTGATGTAGTTGCCGAATTTTTGGATAAAAATGACCTTGATCTTGTTTGCAGAGGGCATCAGGTAATCCAACTGAAGTTGTTCTTACAACCCTAATTCTAGTTGATTCTTGCTCTCTTACCTTCTGCTATTGAAAGCTAGTAAGATCTAATTTTTCTTTCAATAGGTTGTGGAGGATGGATATGAGTTTTTTGCCAAAAGAAGATTAGTCACGATATTTTCTGCTCCGAATTATGGTGGAGAATTTGACAATGCTGGTGCATTGTTAAGCGTTGATGATTCTCTTGTATGTTCCTTTGAGATATTGAAACCAGCTGACAGAGCATCAGGTAGTTCTTCGAAAATGAATTTTAAGAAGGTAAAAATATCAACTATTGCTGTTGTTTTGTTTTGTAGTCTTGTGTTGTTATTTTGAAGGTTTATCTGATGCAAGTTTTTTGGGCAGCCACCCAAACTGGGAAAGATCTAGTAATTGGCAAAGATTTTCGGTTCGAATAGGAATCCAATCCAGCTAACTCAACTTTTACGGAGTTGAAATTGTGAAGTAGGAGTTTGGCATGGGAGAGCCTTCTTGATTACAGATTGCCAATGATAGTGTATTGTAAACTGAACCACCCAGGCATTCTTCTGTGCAGGAGCAGAAATTGTTGCTTTATACACCGGTTGGTTGCTTGTGATTGGCAAAATTAGCATGTAATTTGTGAATGCAAAGAGATTTCTGTTACCAAATGCGTAAATTTCTATGCCATTTGTCTGATGACTTCTCAGGAATGTTGTTTTTCGTGGAGTTCTGTTCCTCAGGCTTAACTTAACCTGTTGCTATGCCACTGATAACGTAATCAATTACATCACTACTTGTGTTCACCACCTTGGACTTCTCCTGTTACAAGGGATACCATGTTCTGAATCTTAGCATTAGAAACATTACTGTCTCTTGGTTTCTCGTAAAAATACTAAAACCAAATCTTAATTTTCTGTGCAACTATGTCTCTTGGTTTGCCTTTTCTTGAACGTTTCTGCTCTCGTGGTGCTTAAGTCTCTGTCTAAACTCTCCCTAACTCCCTTTTCTTATTCATCGTACCTTGTCTGTCTCTCAAAAGTAATGAATTTGTTGATTAAGATTTACTTTTAATTAGAATAGAATCATTCAAGGTCAATTAAAGCATGAAAATAAGCATAAGAACACCTCCACGTCCTGGGAAGTTTTGTAGTTGTTGATCCGCGTTTGTGTTGTTTGAGTTGTTGCAATGGCTTACTTCAATGCTTAAAAATTTGGGAGACGTAGTAACTTTATAGAAGGTAAAGAATTCTCTTCTGTAACAAAGAAAGAAAGGAGGATACAACATCAATGTATATAACAGATGCAAGATTCGTGCCCCAGACCAGACGTAGTAGATAGTAAACAAGTACTATAAATGTATTCTGGAAACTAATAAATTTTAGAAAACAGAATGAACAAGAAAAGCTTACATGTTTTAACGTTTTTACTTGCCTGAGATTGACGGACAGGGCAAAAAAAAAAAAGCACAACCACTCATCAATTTAAAGGAAAATAATTGGAAAGTAACTTCTTATATACCAATCCTCCTTTTAGCTCCTGTGTAAAAAAAAAAAAAAAAAAAAAAAAAAAAAAAAAAAAAAAAAAAAAAAAAAAGGCCAAAAGAAAAAAAAAATTTTTTTTTTTTTTAAAAAAATATTAATAAATTTTTTTTTTTTTTTTTTAATTTTTATAATTTAAAAATATAAAATATAAAATAAAATTTTATAAATTATTTTAAAAAAAAATAAAAAGATTCTTTTTTCCTTTGGCCTTTTATTTTTATTTTTTTTTTTTTTTTTTTTTTTTTTTTTTTTTTTTTTTT
>Ga0099825_1007034_pt1 | contig 13823 bp, 13 predicted proteins | sample SiratroredBW_FD_76838 | JGI IMG/M metagenome (GOLD analysis project Ga0099825, IMG submission 76838) | Root nodule microbial communities of legume samples collected from California, USA - Siratro red BW | ecosystem: Host-associated > Plants > Roots > Nodule | place: USA: California | collected... | reverse complement strand
CAGATGGGAGAATTTAGTATAAGACTTGTCTTTGGCTGTTTAATTCAGAAGTCTTCGTTTGGCATAAGGCTTGTCTAGAAACATACAAATTCACATGTATTATGCACTATGAAATAGAATATATTTAAATGTGAATTTTACTTTCATTTTTTATTGTGTTAACAAACACATGAAAGTGCGTGCAACACCCAAGTCTAAAACAAGAAGGCCTTTTATGGTAAGTGAGAATAGAAAAGCTTGACCGCAACTGTATTTGGATAATCAAGGTTAAACTTACTTAAAGATTACATGAGCACTTAAAAAATGCACATCACTTTGTTCTAATCTCAATCATTCATATAAATCAAATGGTCAACACTTGGTACTTGCTTCTATTACTCTGAGAAAAAAATACACCCTCACTTGTGTGCACACTTGTGGTGGTGGGGATTTTCTATTCCATGCTATGATATAATATTTTTATACTTCTATCTCCCATGTAAAATACAGGATCAACAAATTTGTCAACCCTGCTAAACCTTAGAAGTTTAGCAGTCTATAAAATCGCATGTAGATCCTTACTAAACATATGAAAGTTTCTACACGGATACAAGAGAAAGTGCCATAGCACATACGGAAAATTAAACAAAGTAAAATGACATAGACAACAAATACTCACATTTTTACATCGCCAAAATAATCACCAAATGTTGCAACCAAGTACTCAGTAACCTGCCCCTCACTCCATTCTGATAAATGCAAAGAAATGAAAACTCAAGTTTTGCACTAAACAAGGTGCTAAAGCATTTAATTGATGATATCTAAAAGAAAACAGTAATGAGGATATTGTACAGGATAATGATTGATAATTGCAGAAAATATGATGTATATTTTCTGATTTGGAAAAAAGTACAAAAGAGGTATAAATAGAATACAAGGGAATAAACCTGTACACTAATCTATCCTGAAAATCAGGAAAATAATTCTCCCTATAAATGTTGTACCTAAATAAGGAAATAAAACTGATTTTATTAACATTAAATCCTATGGGCTATACAAATCAGAACTGGATGATTTTGATTGATATGCGCTGATCTCCAACAATAATAGTACAACATTAATCCAAACATGCAAGTACTAAGCAGCAAGTATCAAGTACAAGAAATGTAAACTGGTTCACAAGCTTTAAACAATTAACAATAGTTTGCAAGCTGTTATAAGCCACTCTGCATTTCCTATTTGACTATATGAATTTATTGCAGAAGTGTATACAGTTCCAAAAACAGGAATGCTTCTAATAGAAAAAAAACCTAGGTAAAAGTTATAAGCATAAACCAGAAAGACCCAGATAGCTAATTGTAAAATAAAAACTATTTTACCTTTCTGGTATAGCTTCACCAGTAACTCCTGGACACCAGGATCTTCAAATATCACACTAACAGTTTGATGCACAGCTTCCTATCACCAAGAAGAAATTCAATGTATCAGAAGTCAAATTTCTCCCAAACAAAATATATTCACAGAAATTGCAATTACAGTGAACTTGTCTGATTTTAATATCAAAAAATGTAGTAGCAGAAAAATGAAAAGTGATATGTAAAATTTAGAAATAAAATGTCTGATTTTTCACTTACGGCTTCAAATCCTAAAAAAGCAAGCTCTCCTCTTCGAGGAATAAGGTTGTGTACATTTACTCTATTGAAACCCCACTAGTTCAGAGACTCCTGCACTGAGTTGCCCCCTTTTGTTATTACGAACCTTTGTCACATTCATTTTCCTTTATGTTAGTTGGTTTTTCCTGTTTTGCTCTTATGTTTAGGAAAAATCATTATTGTTTATCTTTGAAATCCTTTATCTTAATGAATTTCCCATTTTATCAGATAATAATTATTATAATTATAGAAATAAGGAGTTGATCCTATATAATCAAGAATATCTATATACATATTATTAGGAACTTTTTTATTAATTACTGTATCATATCTTTGTTGTTAGAGGATAACAAATCTCCTATATTTAGTGTATTAATTCTTTTTTCTTAATATAAGTAAAACACTTGTGCTGTCTCAGAAACACAATTTTTGCTTAATGTTTCTCTCTTCCCTAGAGTTTTATAATAATAATCAAAATAATAACAAAAAAAACAACCAGTAACCAGATGCGCTACAAATCATTGGTCCATGATACGCTACTAGACCCACTGGTGTTAACAACAATTAAGAAACTCCAAAATTATACTAAAATTCCTCTTTATTGAACTGAAAACTGTGATTATAGTACACACAGGAAATTACTTTTCCTGTCACACAGGCCAAACCCTGTTGTTCTCGACTAAATTCTCTCTCTCTCCTTTTCCCCAAGGTTGATATCTTTAAATAGATCAACCCTTACAAGGTAACATTCTAACTAACTCTAACTTCCTCCCCCGCTGTTACATTTTTAATTTCCTCCTATAACAAGTCTTTAACCCCTTATACTTATTATCCTGTCCTTGATGCCCCGCCTGCCTAACAATTCTCCCTTCCAAAAGATCCACCTTGTCCTCAAGGTGAGCTTCTGGGAACTGCTCTTGCATCGTCGTCAGGTCCTCCCAGGTTGCAGTCTCGGTGCCCCCTTTTTCCCACTGGATTAATACCTGCTTTACTGTTTCCCCTTGTCGGTCAATTACTCTGGTCTTTAACACCTCTTTCAGAATCCTCTCTTCTTCTAACCCCTTAAATTCAGGAGGAATTGTCACCTCTATTCGTTCATTTCCAATCGCCTTTTTAAGTTGGGATACATGAAATACCGGATGTATGTGAGCTTCATCCGATAATTGCAATTTATAAGCCACTGCACCCACTTGAGCCCATACTCTAAAAGGGCCATAATACCTTGCCGACAGCTTTGGGTGCAATCTTGTTGGCATGGATTGCTATTTATGAGGTCTAATCTTTAAGTATACTTCATCCCCTATTTTAATTGACACTGGTCTCTTGTGCTTATTGGCAAATTCGACATTTGATCTTGTGCCCTCAATAGGTGGAATTTAAGTTGTCTCAATGCTTCGTCGCGATTGATTAGGTCCTAAGCCACCGGTTCCACTGTTGATTCTCCTGGTACATATCGGGTTAAGGATGGAGGTCTCCCATACACCACCTCAAATGGAGTGCATTTCGCAGCCCCATGATAACTAGTATTGTACCAATACTCTGACCATGACGCGTAGTGTATCCAATTCTTAGGTTGTTCTGAACAAAATCACCTCAAATACGTCTCTACTGTCCTATTTAATACTTTTGTTTGACCGTCCGATTCAGGATGATATGCGGTGCTCATGTTTAATTGAGTCCCCTGTAATTTGAACAATTCTTTCCAGAATTCATGAAAATGGAATCCCTATCACTCACAATTGATGCTGGAATCCCATGTCAGCACACCACTTCTTTCACGAACACATCCGCTACTGATTTTACTGAATAGGGGTGTCTAAGGGGGATAAAGTGGTCGTATTTGCTGAGACGGTCCACAACCACGAGAATAGAGTCATACCCATTAGATTTAGGTAGTTTAAAGATAAAATTCATACTGATTTCCTCCCAGACCTCACCGGGAATAGGCAAAGGTTGCAGCAACCCCTGGGGTGAGCTGGCCAAATATTTATTGCATTGGCACACCATGCAGGTTGCTACATACTCAGTAACCCATTTCTTCATTCCAATCCAATGTAAAGATTGGCTAATCCTCTTTAAGGTGCGGTAAACCCCTGCGTGACCTCCTAAGGCAGTCGTGTGGAATTCCTGTAACAGTTTAGGAATCCATGTTGATCCTGCAAATAACACTAATCAACCCTTGTAATGTAATCTTCCATTTTCCAATGTGTACTTCCCATTTGACCCTGGATTGTTCGTCAATTCAGCAATAATTTTCTGCAACTCCTGATCTCTCTGGATTTCGTCCTCTATTGTTTCCCAATCTTGCCAATATGGTTTGAATACCATATTTATTTCCGCCGTGCTTTCCTCCTTCTCTTCGAAAGAGCGTGACAATGCATCTGCAACCTTATTCATTACTCCTGATTTATAGATGATATCAAATTCATACCCGAGTAATTTGGCCAACCAATTTTGTTGGTCTTGGGTAGTGATCCTCTGCTCTAGCAGGTATCTCAGACTCCTTTAGTATGTGTATACTGTAAATTTTTTACCAATCAGATATGGCCTCCAATGCTGGATGGCCAGCACTAAAGCCATTAACTCCTTCTCATATATGGATTTGGTTAAGGAGGAATCTGCTAGCGCCTTGCTAAAATAAGCAATGGGCTTTTTATTTTGGGATAGAACTGCCCCGGTGCCCTTGCCTGAAGTGTCACACTCGATGCGAAAGGGAATGTCAAAGTTTGGCAGACTTAAAACTGGTGCAGTGGTGAACGCCCTTTTTAACTGTTCCATGGCCTGTGTGTTGTCATCATTCCATACAAAGCTTTCCTTCTTTAGTAATTGAGTAAGTGGTCTGGCTATTTTTCCATAATCATGTATGAACCTCCTATAGTATCCCGTTAAGCCCAAAAATCCTCTCAAGGACTTAATGTTTTTCGGGGTAGGCCACTGTTCCACTGCTGCAATTTTCTGTGGATCCATCTTCACACCCTCTTTTGAAATCACATGGCCCAAATACTGCATCTCTTGCTTCCCGAACTCACTTATTTTTGTTGGCAAAGAACCAGTGTTGTTGCAGCGTTTGAAGCACCTCTTTAAGCTGTTTTAAATGCTCTTCCCATGTTTTACTGTACACTAATATGTCATCAAAGAATACTAAACCAAACTTTCTCAAATGGGTGTGTAAAATTGAGTTCATAGCACTCTGGAAGGTGGCTTGGGCGTTAGTGAGTCCGAAGGGCATTACTAGTGATTCGTAGTGCCCATGATGAGTGCGAAAAGCAGTTTTTTGAATATCTTCCTCCCTCATTCTTATCTGATGGTATCCCGAACGCAATCCACTTCGGAAAAATAGCAAGCTTCATGTAGTTCGTCCAATAATTCCTCTATCACGATTATTGGAAACTTATCCGGTATAGTGGCTTTGTTCAAGGCTCTATAGTCCACAGAATCACCAACTCCCATCCTTTTTCTTTACTAGAATGACAGGGCTTGAAAAAGGACTATTGCTAGGTCTCATAATTCCAGCCTTCAACATTTCTTCTACTTGTTTTTCAATTTCAGATTTCATCAAATAAGGATACTTGTAAGGCCTAACATTTATAGCCTCCACTTCCCATTTTAGCGGTATTCTGTGATCCACCTCTCTAGCTAAGGGTAACTCTGTGATTTCTTCAAAAATTCCTTGACAATCCTTTAAGACTCCAGCCAACTCCCCCTGTTGCACCTCTGTCAAATTCTCCATTCCTCGTGGACCTTCTATCTCATTCATCTTTGTTCCCCACAACAAGTCAAGGCGGCTATCTCCCTTTCTTTCTTCAAGGCTTTGGGAGTCAGCAAAGTCTTTCTCAATGAAGGGTCCCCCCGAATCTGAATTCTTCGCCCTCCATATGGGAACGTCATGGTTAGAGCCTTCCAATTCACCTCCACGTCTCCCAAGGTTCCTAGCCATGCCACTCCTAAGATAACGTCCACCCCTCCTAATTCAAACACATAAAATTTTTCCTTAACAATATGGTTTTCCAGTTTTATCACTATATTCTCACAAAATCCACAGGTGCTTCTTCTAAACCCATCTCCTAACTTCACACTATAAGTTGGCATGCCTTCCACTGTAAGTTTTAAACGCTGCACTAGTTTGGTGGAAATAAAATTGTGACTAGCAAGCACCCTATCTATCGAGACCAACACCTTCCTCCCCATCATTTCTCCTTGTAGTTTCATAGTATGGGGTTGAGTTAAACCTCCTGCTGATAGCACTACAGATTCATACATCGGCGCTCATGTTTGGATCTGTCACTCTCCTCCTCATCCTCCTTCTCTTCTTCTGTCTCAGTGTGCTGCAGGTCTTCATCTTCCAAATCTTCTCCTTCACCACATATCACCACCCTTAAATTTTTATCTGGGCATTTGTGACCATAATTGTAGGCACCCCCACAACGAAAGCAACGACCTTCTTCTCTTCTTTTTCTTCTTGTTCCCTCAATTCCCACCGTATTATGCCTATTTTCTTTCCGGGTATGGTAAAGTTCTGGAATTTCTACTTCTTGTTCCCTCAATTCCCACTGTATTATGCCTATTTTCTTTCCTAGCATCATTGACAACGCTGGAACCCGCATTTCTGGATCCTCCCTTGTGATTATCACTCCTTGTCATCACCCCTGTGCCTCCTGTATATCGAAACTGGCCTGTTCGATAACTGTTTGTTGCGTATTTGTCCCAATTCGATGTTTCCTCTAAATCCAACGCAATCTCCATAGCCCTTGTCAGCTCCTTAGGATCATGTCGTGTAATTTGAAGTCTAATCTTGGGTTGCAATCCTGCCAAAAAATAGCCCATCATTTGTTCCTCCGTGATATTGGGTGCTTGCGAAACCAAAATTTCGAATTCTTGGATGTAATCCTCCATGTTCCCTTGTTGTTTGATCTTAGCCAATCTTTCAAAAATGGAACTTCTTTCCCGTCCTCCAAACCTTTGAATTAATGCTTCTGTAAACTCATCCCACGACTGGTTCTTAGATTTTTTTTTCTCCAAAATTTGAACCAATGATTGGCCCCTCCTTCCATACTGATGAAAGCCAATTTCAACTTTTCCTTTGTCGATACATTTTGCACTTCAAAGAATTTTTCTGCTCTTGACACCCATCCTTGCGGGTCTATGCCTTCAAATGTGGGTAATTCCACTCTCCTTGCCCACGTTTTTCCTCCTTCCTCCTCCTCCTCTGAGTTTCCGTCTCTTTCAAACACTTCCCCCTTCTTCTCATCTCCATTCACAGAATTTTCCCCACCTTCTGAACTTTTCTCATGTTTCTTGAATTCTTTCAAAGCTTCTTTAAATTCTAAGATCCAAGAGACCCTCTTTGACCGCCACCATATCATTTTTCAGTTCTGCAATTGCTCATCCCTGTTCGCTGGCCCATTTTTCTATAGCACTCATCCTATGTTCCATTCTTGTTTTTCTTCCAATCCTCGAATCCGGTAGGTCGGACCACTTGATACGCTACTAGAACCACCGTTGTTAACACCAGTTAAGAAACTCCAAAATTATACTGAAATTCCTCTTTATTGAATTGAAAACTGTGACTATAATACACACAGGAAACTACTTTTCCTGTCACACAGGCCAAACCCTGTTGTTCTCGACTAAATTCTCTCTCTCTCTCCTTTTCCCCAAGGTTGATCTCTTTAAATAGATCAATCCTTACAAGGTAACATTCTAACTAACTCTAACTTCCTCCCCCGCTGTTACATTTTTAATTTCCTCCTATAATAAGTCTTTAACCCCTTATACTTATTATCCTGTCCTTGATGCCCCGGATGCCTAACAGTCCACAACATTTTTTCACAAACTTAGCATATAGAGACTTACAAACTGTAATTACAAGATAATAAAAAGATTTAAACAAAATAAATGATGAAAAGGTTATGGCATATGTATAGAATTAGTCATATCTGTCATACACCACTCTTGATCATTTCTAAACAACTACACAAATTTGTCACGCCCTTGGATAAACAAACATCTGCAACTAAGATTTGGCATTTGGCTTCTATTTTTGCTTATGTAAGCATGGTCATTTTAAATGAATGGAGTTTCCCAAACATACATACAAGGGAATTTTTTTTCTCAATTGATTTTTTTTCCTATCGTTGTCCTTTGTTTTTGCTCCAATATCAACTGTCAATGAAGATTCTATATCCTCCAACCTTCTAGTAATTTCATCTCTTCATCATAATGCAATGATTTATCAGATCATAATTTTCAATATAAGCATAAATCACTGTGATCTACAATAAACCAATGATCAATTCTGTATGTGATTAACGATCCTCAACTTCCAGAATTATGACAAAACTGCAACCAATTTAAAACCTTGGTTTATATCATTTTTAATTTCACAAAAATGAGGAATAACTGGTTTCAAATCCACAATCGTGCGATCTCACGATTTGTATCACATTGAAATATCTGAGATTATTGAAATATTGGTGTGAAGAAACTGAGACATACAAACATATGCTATAGAGATAATTTCACAAAATTCCAGAATAATAAATGCTTGTAGAAGTTGAAGAAGCTGAATGTCAATTAAATGCATCAATAATTGCTTTGCAAAAACAATGCACTCACACACACACACAAGAAAAGTATTAGAATAAAAAAATTGAACACTCTTCCATACCTTAGCTACCTCAAGAAAACCCTTACAGGTATCTTCAAAATTAACCTGTAGTGAAACAGAAACACATATATAAAGTCAAGAAAATGATTGGGTAATTAATCAGGTGAGTTTTCGACAATTTTTAAAACAACCCAAAATATTTGGAACAGAACAGGAAACTGATGGGTTAAGGGAATTTTCATCTTTGGGCATTAACACAATTCAACTTGGTGATACCCAAGCAGAAGAGAAGCAAACAACATCAATCTAGAATTCTTAAACAGCTCAGTTAGTTGGACTTCTACTACAGGTAATTGACAATCTTCTCAGTTCTGAAACAAAGCAGTTTTTTTAACTAAACTAGGTATTCAAAAACATCACTACACAGATTGCAACACCAACTAGGTTGACACTCCAAACTATATCAATCATTTGCAGCATACCTTAAATTTATTGAATAAAATAAATATAAAAGAAATACAAACCAAGTGGGGGGTCTCCAGTCTCAAAAAACAAGGCAATTGATATTTGCATACCGAGAGTGGAAGGAGGAGGGACGAAGGTTATTGTTTTTCAATGTGGCCGTCAATTTTGGGCATTCCATGGGTATCTTGAAAGGAAGTTAAGAGTGCTTATTTTGGAGGAGGATGAAGGAGAATCAGAAGGAGAAATATCAGAAAAGGTTGAATTATGGAACAAAATTCAAATGTTGATCAAGAAGGCACAGTTTCCTTTAAAAACAAAGATGCTACTGTACTAGGAGGCACTATAGGAAGTTTCTTATAAGGCAATTATTAAAGTAATAATTCTGAATTAGTAACCGAGTAGATGATGTGAATGAAGTTGTGCAAGACATGGATCAGCAGGTGGGCTAACTAAGGGGAGAACTAGTTATGCAAGCTTAGCTGATAGTATACACACACAAGAAACAGAAATAACTATGGATATAGTTATACAAGCTTAGGCGGTGGTATGCTAATAGAAGAATGGGATATGATGGGGAACAGCTGGTCATTTTCATGCTGGTTTTCGAAGAAAATTCATTGTCTTACGAACCTAGGATCTGGCTTTCCGTTTGGAAGAACTTAGACACATCAAGAATAATATCCCCCTTATACTAATTTTGTTCTATATCAATCACTTAAATGGTTTCAAAAAAATCAAGACTATTTTTGGATAGGATGATTTGGCTACGAGAGGGAGGCTGTGCATATTGGTCAGTCACTACCAATTATCCAAGTCATTCAATGCAGCATGGACTCAAAACATAGAATCCTAAACTTGGGAGCCAATTCTTGAGAAATACGACATATTGTTTGTTACAATTTTGTTAATAATTCAGTGCAGTGTTGTTATGTTCTTTTTTGGGAATGACAGATTGATAAGAAAGCAAAGCACGTGTTTTCTCCTCATTCACAACATGCATCAACGAAAGAATATACATGATCTTTCACAACAAAATTTAAAGAACTTCAGTTCCCAAAGACTATGTCAATAACCAACAGTTGCAAGTTAATGAAATTAGGAAAAACAACAAAATCCCAGAAGTTCAGACCTGTTCAGCATAGTTCTGTGGAAGGGCTTCTATGGTGCTATTACTTAGCTCCATTGCAAGGTCATAGCAACGCAAATTGTTGTTAATCTAAATAAAATGTTGTATTGAATGTAATGTTAGCAAAAAAAATCATATGCTGAAATAATAAGCCAACACTTGCAAAAAGAATTACACTAACCATAGCGCATAAAGGTTCCAGACCAATTTCAGAGGCTGGTTCTTCAAGTCTCTTCTTTTCAGCTGCTTGAAAATCAATCATTACCTGTAAAAATACATAGTATAACCTAGGATACAAAGCTACTAATATAAGAAGTAAGCACTACATATTATCTGTGAGGAAAACTTTATAGATTTCTGGTGATATTCTTCCAATAATCATGCACTCAAGTCTCAAAAACTAAGTTACGCCCAGTTTTACTTTTATTTACCTAGAGTTTAGTTTTCAAACAGATAAATGTATAATAAGCATCAGTTACGCTACATCTATATCTTATCTGATATTACCTGAATGGTTGCCAGGGCAATTCTGTATAACATGAGATCAGTGCTATTATCCCGAACAATTTGCACTTGCTCACCAAGTATCCTGAAGAGATCAACAGCAGCAGGGGTATATAACTTCCCATCTTCAGTTTTCTTTGGGGGCTGAGTTCTATCTGCCTCTAAAATATTCAAGTACCATTTCTGAAAACATTAAGAATAAAGCTTAGCCCTAAACATCATAGATTACTAAAGCTAAAAAATAAGCAAGATAGTTAGGATTACCCTAGTTGTAGCTTGCATTCTCTCAACATAGGAGTTCATTAGAGGATCCATTGAACCACTCTCAGAACACACTTGGGCTAGAGACTCGTCAACTCCAAGCCCAATCAGATTATCTTGGTATTCAACCACCCAACCAGTTACCTGCTTCGTAAAAAAAACATAAGCATATATTTTTTTTCACATAAAACATTCAGACAATAGAGTATACTTATATATGTATAGTGCTGAGTCAGCAATAGTCATTGTTAGTTAGCCAACCATCAGTCCGTTATGCTAGTTGGAATTAATTGGATTATCCAGTTGTCATTCTATTATGACAGCTGGAGTTGATTGGGCTTAGGTCTACCTCGTAGCCCAAGCTATTTCTCTGTATAAATAAATGAGCTCAATGGCTCTCTGTGTGTAATGAATTCATTTTACAAGTTAATAAAATTTCACTTTCATTTTTTGCAGTTTCTCTGACTTATCTATGGTAATCTGAGCTTTCAAAGCACTATCATGGCTATTGATCCTTTTCTCAGTCGACCTCTGCATCCTAATCCACTTGTGCTGATACCACCAGATCAGCTTTCTCAGGCAAATTCTGGACAGTACTCCAATCACTTACGCCTATCAAATTACAGAGAAACTTGACTAACAATTTTCGTGTAAGGAGACAATAGGTTGAACCTGTTCTGAATGCATGTTGCCTTCACCGATTTGTTGTTAGTCCTTAGATCCCTCCACAAATCCTTTATCAAGCAGATTCTGATGTGAATGCTGGCTTCGAACTCCACTCTCCAGAGCTGTCCTTTCATGTCATTGGTTGTGTCGAATCATGGAAACTATGTGAGGAAATACGTAATCATTTTTAGGAAAGACTAACGCTAAAACTCATCATCTGTGAACAGAACATCACAATACAAAGAAAGGCCATAAACCTATTGCTCAATTCTTTTAAGTGAATAAAAGCTATTGTTGATTTGTCACTTTCAATTGGTGAATCAATTTCTTCTCAAGAACAGCTAGATAAAATTCTTGAGGGTTCTCCTTGAATATGAAACTTTGGTCACTCTGATCAATAGCAAAACAGATCTTTTCGACTTTTAAGAGATTAGTCATTACAATTAGCTCAAGTTCCTTGAGAAAAACAAGGAAAGCAATAAATATCACGTTGTCTCTGAATCTCACTTAGACACATTTAACTCCATAAACGTTTTTAATAAAGTTCACCTTCTCCAAGTTTTGGCTCAAGATGGTCTCTACGCTTTTCCTCATCTTCTTCAGCCCTTCTCCAAGTTTTCTCCCACTTTTGTTCATGGCTCTTCTGTGCCCACTATACATGCTACTATTGTAAATAACTCAAATTCCAATGAATTCCTCTTTCGCATAAACACCTAGGTCATCAAAATTCTACTGTTTTGCCTAGTGTACTCCAGTCATGTAATGTTATAAAATCTTGTAGAAATTTGTTTTGCATGTTGTATGAGAAAATCTCACTGACTCCCCTCTTCTCCTTTTACAACTATTTATTCTGCTCCACTTGAATTATTTTCTAATTACTTGTCCAGGCTTGCACCTGTGCCTTCTTCTACGGGATACCACTAGCATATCACCTTTGTAGATGACTTTAGCCATTAGACTTGGATTTACTTTGCCAAACAGAAATTTGAAACACGCACTATGTTCAAACAAATCACATCTTTAGTTGAACTGCTATTGAATAGGCATATTAGAAGTCTTCAAACAGATTGGTAGGTGAATTTGAGCCATTTACCCAATATCTAAATGAACTTGCCATGAGTCATAAGCTCGCGCATTCCCGCACATTACCTAAATGGTGTGGTTCAACATGTTAGTGTTACCATATTGTACAAATAGGTCTCACTATTTTATCAAAAACCTCCAAGCCTCTACCCTATTGATATCACGTGTTTCACACAACAGTATACCCCACTAATGGACTACCCTGTATTTCTCAAAACCACTCCACCTTATCAAGTCATTCTTCAAAGACCTACAGACTATCAATTAATTAGAGTTTTTGGTTGCATATGTTCTCCACATATATGAAGCATGGACTACTCAGAAACGTGTTGGACCGGATCGATTTTTCGGAGTACGTCTCTGATTTCTGTTGAAGCAGCTTAGCTAAGTCAGAGACACAAGCAAAAAGAATAAGGAGAAGAAATTTGCCACTGCCACTACCAACAGGGTGTTCAAAGCTGCCACCACAACTTTTATGAAGAAGCTTCCTAATTACTGTGCCATGTCAGGAAGATCTGCAAGAGACAGTGTTTTCACCATTCCTATTATGCTCCGCACTCCAAGATTCTCCTCTCAATTTGACGATTACCACAAGATTACCTCCCCAGAATCTTCTTCCTTTCTCTTCTCCCTCATGACATATAATCCATTTAATGTTAATATCACATAACAAAATAGTGTTTAATACAGATAAATTGGAAGGATATTTTTCCATATGCCACAGACTTGGAAAGTTTAAGGATGGCTCTACTTTATCTGGGACAAATATGACATTTTAAGCAAGTGACAACATGTTATGCATTAAAAACAACTCCAGAGAAATACCTTTAATATCTCAATGTTCGTTAATTCATTTGCCCTGTCGCTAAGCAATCTTAGCATCTGAATAAACCTCTCAGTGTAAAGATTTACCATCAGTTGAAATATTTCATATCTGCCAGAATTAAAAAATGAATTAGAACAAATGAAAACACGTACATAAAGAAACCTGTTGTAAATAACATATTATTAGGATAAAAAATATTCTCAATATCTCCATAGTAATTATGAAAAAAATATCTTCAGATTCTTCCTATTTATTTCAGCATATTTTTTATTTCTTTTTTTTTAAGTTTTTGGTTATTATAAATAGAGAAGATAAGAATGTATGATTGATTGATATCACTAAAATAATTCTTTATTTTTCAAGTTGGTACAGAGAGCCCTGTGTCAGTTCCGTCAGTGCCACTGTTTGCCATCGCTGTTGAGGTTAGTGGTGGGATAGAAAGGTGTGCCCCACTCGCTGCCACCACAAACAAGGTCATCAGGACTTCTTGGGTAGGGAGGGTGTCTTATCTGACTCCAATCTGGTTCCATTGTTAAACAGGGGTTTTTTTTTTTTTTTTTTTTTTTTTTAATAAAAATGATAAAGGTTTATTTTTTTTTTTTTTTTTTTTTTTTTTTTTTTTTTTTTTTATAAAAGTTTTTTAATAAGAAATAT
>Ga0099825_1007033_pt1 | contig 13823 bp, 7 predicted proteins | sample SiratroredBW_FD_76838 | JGI IMG/M metagenome (GOLD analysis project Ga0099825, IMG submission 76838) | Root nodule microbial communities of legume samples collected from California, USA - Siratro red BW | ecosystem: Host-associated > Plants > Roots > Nodule | place: USA: California | collected... | reverse complement strand
TTTTCATTGTTTTGTAGGCTAATTCTACTCCTGTGTCACTTCTCCAAATTAGTATTGCTTTCTTTTAGTGTTTGGTGTTTGCCCATCTTTTATTTACATTTTTACTCTTACACCAATATGTTTTTATTTTTGTTTGTTCAAGGCTTAGTTTATTTACTATTTAATTGTTTTTATTTTAAAATTGTTAAAATTTTTGTAGGCAAGAGAGTGGAAGAGAATGAAAATGAGCTACAAGAGAGTGCAAAGAAACAAAAGAGAGATGAGGTTGCTGAGGAGCAAAGGAAGAAAGATGAAATTGTTTCGTACTATTCCTTTTTAGATCCTGAAACGGATATGGTATTTATTTGACATGGAGATAGGATTTTATTTAAGGCATTATATACTTTAATTTGATTTCATATTAGGTACTATGATGTTTTTTATTTGCCCTAGTTATCAATCCTTAATTTCATAATGAAATTTTCTGTTGGGCTGATAAAGTTTCTGATATTATGACTTCTTAGAATACATAACTTGTTATTTTCTGGAATTTGCCAGCCTGAAATGCTATCTACACTGAAAGAACAATATGCTGGATCGAAGACTATATATGCTAAAAACTTATCATACAGTGTGGAACAAGCTGATTTGTATGTATTATTTTTCATGTGGGTCCCTGTTGGATATTATTCTGTTTTATTTTTCTAATATCAAAATTATACAGGGAAGATCTTTTCAAAGAGTGTGGACAAATTGTTGATATTCGTCTACACTTGGACAGTGAAGGGAGGTTTAGAGGCTTTGGACATATTGAGTTCGCAACGGCAGAAGCAGCACAAAATGTAAGCTTTGTGACCTTGTGTGGTCTGAACAGATAATTTTAGAACTCCAGAGACCTTTTCGCACGTAGTTGGACTGGTACCTCTGCATTTTATAGCCCCATTTACTTTTCCTGAAAAATATAAAATTTTACCAAATTGTTTTGATGAAATATTTTTCTCATTCCTAATATTTTCAACAAATTTGATTCATGAAGCAAATTTCTGTGGTGTACTTCGCTTTGGTTGAGGTTTTATTGTTGTTGGTGCTGCTAAAGCCTGCAGTTTTGGCTTGCATGGTATCAGTTCAGGGTTGTGTTCAAAATATGCATATAACCTGTGTTTTTGAAATCTATTGTTGGATAGGCATTATAATTGTGAACATATATTTGGTTAATGTGTGAATATCATTATTTGGGATTAGTGAGGTGTATGGCTATGCTGCGGAGAAGAAATACCTCCTGATAACTTCTGTAAATTGTATTGTACCTCTCTATACCCCAAAGTTTGCAGTGAAAGTTTTCTGTTTGTTTTCTGTTAGGTGTCATTTTGCCTCTGACAGAAGTTTCCTCTCCTATACACAGTCACTTGTGTAACCCCTGAGTTGTTCTTACATATAATTTTAGATATACTAGTTGAATTTATAAAGAATATTTTTTTCATATCCTAAAACATATGGAGCTTGACATTTCCTTCCCTGGGAGAAAGTTCTAAACAAGAAGTCTCTTTTTACAGCATATCTCAGCACTAGGTTAAACCACTGATTTCCTCATCAAGCCATTTTTTGGCTCAAAGATTTTTGACTTGTGAGACAATTTTAGGCTAATTGACAGGGGAATTAGAGATATTAATTGAATTTACATTTCACTGTAATTTCCCTCTACATTTACATTTAAGTGTAATTTTGGTTAGTTTTAGGTTAGTTTCTTATATGACTCCACAGTGAGTCATTCAGCAGTATATAGCTAGTTCTCTTATTTCCTAAAAGGTTAATGAAATGTCTTCAAGTTCCCTCTCTTTCTCACTCAACTCTCTCTCTCTCTCTCTCCCTTGAATTCTATTTTGTAAACACTATCCAGTTTCTGCTGCAAATTTTTTAATTTCTTCTAAATTTTATTTCATTTTCGCACATCATTAATTTCTAGTAAAGATCCAAGTTGTATGATTGTCATGATCTCAAAAAGTCTCTTGCACTTCACTCACTATTTTTTTTTGTTTCTTTTTTTAGATAATGCATTTTAATAATGTGAATTAGCAAGTCTTGTTAATAACCCTATGTAAGCATTTTTAAATCATAACGTTGCATTGTTCTAACTGGTTAATAGGCTGCAGCTTTTGTGTTCATAACAGAAAAAAAAGGCCAAATCTTATCTGGGTAGGTAGGTGCTGATGGCTACGAATGTCATTCAATCCCTGTGTCTTTGGCTCTATTTCTTAATTGATGGAGGGTTCACACTGGTATTTCTAGGGTTTGTTACTATTATATTGATACTGAATTGAATACTATTATATTTCTAGGGTTTCAAATCTGAATTGAATACTGATCTCAGAATATTTTTTGATTTTGCAATCACAGGCTCTTAAGTTAAATCATACAGAATTGTTGAGATGTCGTATGAAAATTGGTATAGCTCCACAAAAGCCGAAATATGCTTCCAATAGAAGGTAATTTGAAGGACTAACAAATAATAAAACTTTCCAAAAGCATGCTTCTTTTTGTAGTCTGGTGACACTTTCCCACATAGTAGCATTAATTTAGATTTGTTACGAAAACTTTGTCAATTTGAATTGGGAACATTTCATGCATTTTCACAGGTTACCACGTCTCTCTCTACATATATAGAAACTTACAGGAAGAAAAATGAGAAACATTTTTGCCAATATTTTCCAAATGTATAGGACAATGATCAGAACCATTTCTGCTTAAAATGAAGCTATTTACCACTTGCCATGTATCAAATCCTTTTCTCCCATTAGTCCAAGTATAACGAGCACTAAAAGTATGAATATTTTGGAATTCAGTATTTCCAATCCAATCTTTAAATTCATTCATAGCTTGTTAGATTTTTCTTTTGAAAACATATAAATGTTTTAAAACATGCATTCTTAATTAAAAATGTATTTTTTAGGCACATTGAGATTAGACTTTAGTCTCTTGTATTGGTAGATATCTGTACTTGTCTTATGCCCACATCTTTTTTCTTTGTTGTTTCCCTGTCAACAGTTTTAGCAACTCATTTCAGAAGTGTGAAAGAGATCTGTCTCCAACTATATATGTGAGGGGTTTTGATAGTTCCCTTCCAGTAGAAAAGGTAACTTTTTTTTATCATGATTTTGATCTGTTACCATTTCTGGCACAAAATTGCATGAAACTCTTTGTGTCGTTGCTTGATTTAACTGTATTTAATGCTTTTTTTTATTTTTTTTTTCAGATAAAAGCTACGCTAGAGGAACATTTTGGTTTTTGTGGAGAGATTGTAAGGATATCAGTTCCAAAATTTCGTGAGTCTGGCGATGTTAGGGGGTATATTTCTTGTTAGCTGCTATTATGTATTGTTAAACATAGAATGAGATCAATTAGGGATATTTTCTTTTATTATCCATTATTAGGCTTCCCTATACTATACTTTGAATGATTATAAATGATAAGTTAACAACTCAAAAAAAAAAAACTTAAAACATGTATTGGATTCCAAATTTCATAACTTACAGGTTTGCTCACTTGGAGTTCAACCATTTTGATAGTGTGTATAAAGCTCTAGATCTTGATCAGAGTGAGCTTGGAGGTTGTGACTTGACAGTTGAAAAGGCAAAGCCTAGACGTGAGAACCAAGGTATAGGCGGTGGTGGTCGTCATGAGTTTGGTGGAAGCGATGGTAGTGTCTCTAACAAATCTCATACTTAAGAGGTGGTCTATGTCTTGTTCTTTCCATGCATATCTCCTTTATCAAACATGTTTCTTACTTTATTTTCCATTTTGCAAAGAGATTATATCATAAATTTTATTCATGTTTTCTCGTTAATGTACCATTTTATGCATATTTTGTCATAAAGAAGTCACATGCTTTAACCAAGCTTAATTACCATCTCTCATATTCTGATCTTTGTTTGTATTCCATATTCTGATCTAATGTTGTCTAACAAATCATTGTGTTCTGACATGTGACTTCTTTCATGTTGCTTTAGAAGCTACATGTGACTTCTTTCATGATGTCTAGAGAAACTTCCATGCAAAAACTTCTAAGAAAAATAACTATTATCATTTTGCATAAAAGATTATTTTTTACTTATGCACAATTTATTTCATTTTTTTTTATTTTCTTCTCATAGAAATGTTTATAGAGAAGTTTATTCAAATATCCTAATTCATATGCTAATTTAATCATCTTATTTGAAGAATCATCATCAGCATTAGGTACTTAGTTCCACAACATCTGCATCATATATATGTTCTCACTTTCTGATTCTTTTTTCGTGTGATTTTTATTTAGGGAGGAAGAACAACTGATGAAGACTATGGCAGCAGATGTTGAAAATTTTAGATTAAAATAGCTTCTAAGAACTATCACTCAGCTTATTGGAGTTTATGTAACTGTCAATTGGATTGCTTTTGTGGGTACATGGTCTCTGCTGCTGCAGTTTTGGTGTTGTGTGGAACACAAATTGGTTGCAACTGGGAAAACGGGGTGTTTAAACTCATTTTTGTCTGACTTGATTCGATTTTGATTCTTGTGAAAACTGAACCATATCAGACTGAATTACTTAGATGGATATTTGGCATTATATGGTATTAAATTAAACTTTGAAAAGATACAGTATATGGACCATAATAATGCATTTCTTTCTTTTTGTGAAAGATTTTTAGTGTGATTTTTTTTTGTAGTAATGTTTTCTTTGCTTTTAAATTAAGGTGCAAATATTACTTCTATATGTTGCAGAATCGTTTATCAATATTGTTGAAGAATAATTCTAACTATTAAGTGGTGTGCAATTTAATTTTATGTTACGGAGGGACGTGTATCAATATTAATATAAAGTAACGCTGAATAGAAGTAAAAAAGTGTTTTACTTTTTAGAAAAAATTATGGTGAGGTTTGTATTTTTTGTTGGTAGGATTTTTAGGTGTTTCTTTACCCTCCTTCAGTGGCATCATAATATTAGTTTTTTTTATTTTTTTATTTTGAACATAAGGCGTAAACTTCTGATTTTTCTTAGATACCTTCTTTTACTTTTTCATAGTCCAATTGTGTGTTAGTATGGTCTTATTTTTTTTTTAACCTTTTAAATAATTTTCATGTGACTTTATTTTAGGATGAGTTTTATTAAAAAATAGTATTTTATTTTCAATTAATATTTAACAATAAAATTTACTTTTAAAATAATTAACTCTTAGGACTTTAGGCTTTTTTTCCCGACCGTTTCATATTTTCATTCAACCCTATTTTTTTAGAATACTCACTTCATATTTTATGAATTATATCTTCTTTACAACTTTCAAAAAGTTTCATTTTACTTTCCACTTGTGTACTTTTAATTCTTGCTTTTGATTGTAACTATATGGTTGGAGATCAAGATTTTCTTGCTTCAAGTTAACTAGTTTTTGGGTAAATATTTGATTTTTTTTTTTCTTTAAAGAATTAGATCAACAAAGTTGTCATTGATTTTTGAGTTATTTTAAATCTTATAATTTAAAGTAGAAAATTCTTTTATTTGTTACATAGTTTGAAAAATGATTTCATTTTTAATTATATAATTAGTTTTTCTTTAACATTCAAAAATAAATTAAATAAAAAGAAATACTTCATAAATGTTCTAACCCGTTTACAAATTAGTATATAAAAAAAGAGTAGCCAAAATCTCTATAAAATCCTAGTACAAAGGCAATTCAAAAAAAATAAATAAAGGTTGAAAAAAGTGACCATACCTAGCACCTTCTTGACCGTCCTAACTTGGGACATCGTTCTTATAATAAATAAGATGTTCCTTTCTCCCACATGCAAAAACAAGAGAAATACCTAATATATTATACTAGTTGAAGTTATCTATCACCTGATGACATCCCCTCCAAACATCTCTTGCTCAGACTCATGGATTGTAATTTAGTATATTCTAATTTAAACTTATCCATTTTGAAATTTGTAAGATACTTTAGGATTGATCAATTAGTGAATATGTTTTCAGTTAGAATGCAATGATTCCACAAATAGCGCAAACTAAAAGAGGAAAGAGTGAATTACAGATCACTATGAATTATACAAGGACGTATTGGATTCTTGCATACTTAAACACTACATAAGTGAATCATATAAAGCAAGAGTTATTTAAACTACCAACAATCCACATTCAACAAATTTTACATCGCATGAACTTATTTCTAGGAACATGTTAGTGAACATATATGTTAAATTTTTCTTTGTACCAATCCTTCACACTTCAACTCGTTTTTTTTAATAAAGTGATACTTGACATCGAGATGTTAGGTTAATTCTTGATAAACTTAATCCTTTTCTAACAAAATTGCACTAAAATTATCCTAAAATATAAGAGCTTTCTACTATAAAAAAAAAATTCATATATCACCCTCAAGAAACGCATTCTAATATGAATCCACAGGTTCATTGCCCTTCATGAATTCTTATTTTTATTGGATCAAACATTTGCTATATTAAAAGTTTTTAAATAAAAATTATTTTTCTTTTAATTGATTCTTGGTTTGTTACAAATGGTTGCTATCAATGTCAACCTAGGTCGAATAAAATTAGTATAATGATACATTAACACTACCAATTTATTAAAAGAATAAAACAGTTACTCACAATCTTTCATTCTCTTGGGAAGTTGTATATCAGAACACTTGGAATATCAAGAATGAAACTAAGTTATTTTCTTAAAATTATTTTTAAAATAACTTCTTTTCATCATATATATATGATTCAAAAAATTTAAATAACATTTTGGAAGTATTTTCCATCCAGTTGCGGGTATCTAACTTTGTTTATTCTTAAAATGCTAATATAAATATTTTAAAGAATATTTCTGACCAATCATTACACATATACTCTAGAAGAGCTTTCTTGTGATGGGTACACAGTTAAGTACTAAGACACAAACGAGCTTTGTTGATGCCGTTAGCAGAAAAAGTGTTTGTAATACCCGCCTAAGATTACCCATCCACATCAAGAACGACATGCCCTAGGACAACATACCAATTCTGTAACAACTCTACAGCTAGTCGTGAGAATCAAAACAACCTCATCCAAAACAAATTCAAACAAAAGGCCAACACTAGCCGCTTGCTCCATCAAACACACACCCTCTCTCTCTCTGCATGTACATATATGTGTGAGTGATCTATGAGGTAAACATTCATTCATTCACTCACTCAGAAAGAGGGTGTGAAAAAATGGCTCAGGTTCCGTTTCCCTCAAACCTTTTGCCAGGAGATGGAAGCCCCGAATGGATGAGTAGGGCAGACAATGCATGGCAGCTTGTGGCTGCAACACTGGTGGGTCTGCAGAGTGTTCCAGGGCTCATAATATTGTATGGTGGAGCTGTGAAGAAGAAATGGGCGGTGAACTCGGCGTTCATGTCACTCTATGCTTTTGCATGTGTGTTTTTCTGTTGGGTTGTGTGGGGCTACAGAATGTCCTTTGGTGAAAAGCTTGTGCCTTTCTGGGGAAAGCCTGCCATGTCACTTGACCATGGCTATCTCTTCGATAAGGCCTTTTTGGGGCTCTTCCCTAATGCCACAATGGTTTATTTCCAGTGTGTGTTTGCAGCCATTACTCTGATTCTCATTGCTGGGGCTGTGTTGGGGCGCATGAACTTCTATGCTTGGATGCTGTTTGTGCCTTTGTGGCTCACATTCTCGTACACTTTCACGGCTTTCAGCATATGGAGTCCTAATGGCTTTTTGTCCAAAATGGGGATAATAGATTACTCAGGTGGATATGTCATCCATTTGTCTTCCGGGGTTGCTGGTTTCACAGCTGCATTTTGGGTGAGAATCATATATGCTTACTAATTCCTTTCACTATGGTTCATGTATAATATTTTTGACAATCAATTTTTCTTATAGGGATAGAAATATGCATGTATGATCACTGAAACTGTGAATATATATGAATTGATTTGAGTGCATGCATGTGTATGATTTGACAGGTTGGACCGAGGCTAAACAAGGACAGGGAAAGGTTTCCTCCGAACAACATCCTTCTGATGCTGGCAGGTGCAGGGCTGTTGTGGATGGGGTGGACAGGGTTTAACGGAGGAGATCCGTACATAGTGAATGCAGATGCCTCCCTTGCCGTCCTCAACACCCACGCTTGCACTGCCACCAGCTTGCTCACTTGGGTCATTCTTGATGTCATCTTTTTCCGAAAGCCTTCTGTCATTGGAGCTGTTCAAGGCATGATCACTGGTTTGGTCTGCATTACCCCTGCTGCAGGTTTCTTTCTCAATTTTTCATCCTCTATTTATATCTATATACATACACATACATATACTTCTTTCTTTTTTTCCTACGTAAAATAGGTAAAATTGTTATGTATACAAACGTGAGTTTAGTCTTATGTTGACTTAAGATCAGAAAGTTGAAGTAGATATGAGAAAGAATACTTATAAATTCAATGTAATGAGATTTTGAATTAAAGGTAGTGTATTTTTTTTGTGAATCTGATTTTTATCTTATTTTTATTTATTTTTTTGAATTTTTTTTTATCAATTTTTTCAACAAGTAATATTAGAGTTAATGGTCTGTAACCGTTACCAACTCAGAATGTGTGAATATCAATATAAACGAAGATTGTTTGTGAATGAAATACTTGTTTTTTAAAATGTGTTAAGTATCTCGGTGTGAATGTGATATTGAATAACAAATTCATATATTAAGATATTGTGCAGAAGGTTTTGTTTAACAAATCCAATCATTTAACTTATTTGTCTAACTTTTTTACTAAAAATATAAGCTATCCAAGCATGTTCTAACCTAACTAGTATGTATTATCTTGTTCAGGAGTTGTGCAGGGATGGGCAGCTCTTTTAATGGGAGTGTTCTCTGGCTCAATTCCTTGGTTCACCATGATGGTGATCCACAAGAGATCAAAGCTACTGCAGAAGGTTGATGACACAATGGCAGTCTTCCACACTCACGCCATTGCAGGAACCCTAGGAGGGCTCCTCACTGGACTGTTTGCCGAGCCAAGTCTCAACAAATTGTTCTATGGATTTCCTGGCCAATACGTTGGTTTTTTCTATAGTTTCCATTCCGACAAGATCCACACCGGGTTCAGGCAAATGGGGGTCCAAATCCTTGGGATCATCTTTGTTGTCTTTGTCAACGTTATCAGCACAACCTTGATTTGCCTCTTCATTAGACTTTTTGTTCCACTCAGAATGTCCGAAGAGGATATGGAGATTGGTGATGAAGCTGCTCATGGGGAAGAGGCTTATGCCATCTGGGGTCAGGGTGATAAGCTTGAAAATTCAAGTTCAAAGTATGGAAGTTCATTGTATGATGATGTTGAAGCTGGGGCACACAAGAAGAAACATGGTGGCGTGGTTGAGATGATGTAGAAAAAACTAGTTAAATACATTATAGTATGATCGATGTCCTTTTCTTAGTCTTGCTCTTTGTCTTAAAAAATATACACACATATATATAGTAAAATAAATGTCGTGTTTCATTGGTTTGGGTCATACATATGCATACAACAACAACGTTATTTTGCTTTCCCTATGTTCATTCTTCGTAACAAATGAACAAGACGGTGATGAAAAGAAGGGTTTTATCATGTTTCATTAAGTTGACACTTCTTTCTATGACATGTTTTTGGTTTTTTCCCTGCTCAAGTTTGTGGTTACTGTGGTAGACTTCAAAAACGATAAGATTCTCAACATTTGTATCTTGAAAAAAAAAACAAGAATTATTAGTGTGTGTCAACAAGTTGAGTTTTCATTAGTATGCTAAGAACAATGTTACGTTACTCTTATGTTAAATAGTGTAGCTTAAGTATGATTTTAGTGTTAGTATAATAAGTGAATTTTAATTCTAATAATTTCTATAAAATTGAAAAATACTATTTTCAATCTTATGGTATGCCGATAAATAAAGTAAAATTAAATCTTAGTATGGTATGATATCAGTTAACGAGTTACATATGTTAAAGAGAAGTCAAGTGAATATTTTAAGTGACACATAATAATATTGTGAAATATATAAATCTTAAAAAAAAAAAAAAACTCTTCCAATTTATAAAATATTATTTATTCATCTTAAAATATTAGAAACTAAAAATAGTGTTTTGAAATTATTTTTGGGATGAAAGTAAAAAAGACAATGATTAAAATTAAATTCACATATTTTATACTATAAGAAAATGTAATTTTAATGTTGGTTAAAAACAAACATGAGGAATCTCCTAATTAATATCAATATTAGGTCGATCAAAAAGCCAACTCTACAATGTGAAAGTTACTGAACGTAGGGTCAACCCCTGGATGGGATGTTATTAGTGTGGATCTAATCTACCGTACATCGACGCAAAAGTATTAAATAATTTTAATACAGTGCCAGTTTAACTCACTTCACGTGAACGCAAAAGATTAAAATAATTTTAATATAGAATTAGAAAAAAAATTAAACGTGCTGTACAAATATTTAATTAAAAAAATTGAGCATTAAGGATGAAGGAGATGAAACGTGAATAAAATAAATATAAATGAAAAGATAGAAAAAATGTAGAAGACAAAGAAGATGAGCATTCATTAAAGAGATAAATGTGAATGAAATAAAATGCAAAAAACAAATTAAAGAGATGTGTGTGGATAAAGGAACCATGGATAGATGAAAAATATGTGTATGAATGAAGGAGATAAGTGTGAGTGAAAGAGATTATGTAAATGAAGAAGATGAGTGTGAATGAAAGAGATGAATATGATGAGATTTAAGACTACCAATGATTTATATAAAAAGTAAAAGAGAAAAAGTATGAGTGAGAAGATTTAATATTTGTTTTTTCAGATTCAAAATAAGTTAGGACTCATATTGGATGACACATATTTATACTCACACTAACTTAAATATAAATATAATAAATAAATAAATAAAATTAGCGTCAACTAGACCGACAGTAATATTATCTGACATTAATCTTATTTATTTTTAATGTTTATTTTAGCTAACATTGACATAATCTATGTTGGTTTGACATTAATATAAATATATAGAGTTGACTAAGTCGACTCAAGCAACATCTAATGTGAAATGGACTCTCTTATAGTATTGGCTTTTAGGACTCTATTAACATGCAAGATTAACTTTGGCTAAGCTTATGCTAGTCTAACACTGACACAAATATTTATTTAATAGAAAAGTTAAAAATAATTTTGTATTTTTTTACCTATCTTATGATTCGAGACATGTTTATAACAATGAGTGCTTGACAAGGACATTGACCAAGCTTCAAGCCTGCATCTTTTGCCAAAATTTGGTCTATCTCACTACCATAGAGCTAGAAGACACCTTAAATTAGAGTTTTTTTAAATAAGATAGTTAAAATTGAGATTTTAATCGTAAAATCATTGGTTTGTAAGATCATATATATTATCTGCGATTCAAACTTCACACAAAATCGTAAAACAATAACATCATAAGGATCGTTGAACAAATGTGATCACGATTTTTTTTAGATTGTTTCTTGCACCAATAATTCACTCTATTGAGTAAATGTATTGAGTTCAAACCTAATTTTAATTAAAAAAAATAATACAATAAAACTTATTCTTTGTCATATGTGATGTGAGTATGTAGTAACATCACACAGTTAAAATTAATAAAATTAAAGTTTGAAACAAATTTTAAACCCAATTTAAAATTAAAGAACCTAATTTAAAATTAAAAATCTTTTCTCCTAGATCATTCACCTCTTTGATTCAATCAATTTGAATTTCAATTAAAATAAAACTAAACTAAAATATTTTTAACTTGAATTTTTTATTTCTTTTATTTTTCAAAATATATTTCAAATATTTTCTTCTATTTATTTTCTTTATTGAGTATACACGATTTCACTTAAATTTACCTTAGACAACATTAATTGAAATAGTATATCTTAGCACGATGTCATATATTTATTTATTTAATTCATTTAACTAAAATAGTAGTTATAGTTTGAGAATTAATTAATTAATTTTAATTTAGGATTTTACAAACGTACATATAGACTCTTGGTGGTTTATGTGGGTTAATTGTAATCTTAATTAGAATAATAAACTAAATAATCATTATATATAACCAACTTATATATTTATTTATTTAATTTATTTAACGAAAACAGTAGTATAGTTTAGGGTTTAATTAATTTTAATTTAGGATTTTACAAACTTGAAGGTGGAGGCTTGGTGGTTTCTGTAAGATATAATTTATTTTTCTTAATTGGCTAATTGCAATTTTGGTTAAAACAACATATCTTGTATGTAACCATCTTATATATTTATTTATTTCATTTAACTAAAACAGTAGTTATAGTTTAGGGTTTAATTAATTTTAAGTTAGGTTTATACGAACGTGGAGGTGGACACTTGGTTACAATTAATTTTTCCTAATTGATTTATTGTAATTTTGGTTTATTTAATTCATCTGAAATGGTGCCTCAGCCACTTCCACCATCCCTTCTGTTAAGAATACACGATTTCAAATTAACGTTGTCTAACTCCAACGCTATTCTAAGTAAAATCACCTGCTCTGTACAATTTCATCTTAAACACATAAATTATGTTATATTTACACAATTTCATGCTCAGTAAATAAAATCGTACAATATTGATATAATTTATTTATAATACACGATTTATCTATCGTTAGAATTATTTTTTTTTAAGAATTTTTAACGAAAATTGCACGAGAATGAGAATTTTGCCAGGATAAAGCAATCACAATAGAAGGAAATGGACTATAACTGTGTAAAGGATTTATGAAAAGAGGAATAACATTTAAAATGCTGAAAGGAAGAGCAGTATGGGAACCACAGCGGAAATTGATAAGTATAGAGTTTGATAATTTATTAAAATAACATCTCTCTCAATATATGTATTATTTTTATCTACTACAAATACAATTATTAATGAATTCTATTTGAAGGGAATTAGGAATAAAAGTATTACTATTTCATCAAAAATCGATAACATCATTCCATTACGAAAGAAGACTAAAATTGGAAAGACTAAAATGGTAACATTTTGGATTATGAAAAATATAAAATGAGTTTATATTCTCTATTGTATTTTTGGTATGTGCCTTCAAAATATACTCATTTTAATATATTACAAAATTGTATATATATATATATATATATATATATATATATATATATATATTTTAAAAACATATTAAAATAATTTATTTTGACAGAAAACACAAAAACCCACCCATCAGATAATCCAAATTCATTTATGTATTTACATATCATAATAACATTAATGATATTTAATGTTGTATTGAAGTTTTTTCATTAAATGCTTTATTAATTATTTATATAGTAGCATTAAATGTCCTAGTTAGGTAGTTGTATAATTAGCATGACTTGTTTTTCATATTAAAACACGTAAACACATGGATCTCACAATATCATTTAAAAAAAATTATAAGTTTATTAAAACAATTCATTATTTCATATAATTTTTATTTGGACTAAGATCATAATATATAATAATATTTATGAAGACAGTTTGTTTTTCACTTATAGAAAGTAATTGCTAAGCAACTTTCACTAATCCTCCCATGATAAAGTTGCTTGAATATACTCTAAATATTTTGGAAGCATCTCTAGTAAAAATACTCTGGAGAAATAGTTATGTTGAGTCCAAAATTGAATCATTTAAAAACTATCCCAATTTGATTTGTTTTGCGGAAATAATCTTTAGTAAATTTTTACTCATCTTCCAAAGTGATATATATATATATATATATATATATATATATATATATATATATATATATATATATATATATATATATAATTTATATAA